>Ga0123356_10000207_pt1 | contig 68372 bp, 59 predicted proteins | sample TergutEmb28metaG_2_FD_92546 | JGI IMG/M metagenome (GOLD analysis project Ga0123356, IMG submission 92546) | Embiratermes neotenicus P3 segment gut microbial communities from Petit-Saut dam, French Guiana - Emb289 P3 | ecosystem: Host-associated > Arthropoda: Insects > Digestive system > Gut ...
ACAAGCGTGTCAAGGCTGTGTAAATTTAGTGAAGGGTTTTAAAAAAACCTTGTGACAAAGAAAAAATTACGACATGTTTTTTTTTTTTTTTTGTGAAACATCACCAAAGCGTTTACACGATTATTCCACCACCCAGAACAACCTCGTCTTTATAAAACACCGCACACTGCCCCGCCGTAATTGCTTTTTGGGGAACATCTAAGATTACATTCCCGTCCTTAACCACACAAGGATAATCGTTTTGACTGTAACGGATTTTCACACAACACCGAAACTCACCGACAGGCAGGTTAGAATTCTTTATCTTAAACTCGGATAAAAAAAGCTCGCTTTCCTCCCCTAATGTAACGGTGTTATCACGAGCGTCTTTCCCGATTACATAAAGGCGTTGACTGTTCGACAATTCCAACCCCCGCCTCTGCCCGACGGTATAATGGATATGCCCCTTATGCCTACCGATAACCCTACCCCCCATGTCAAGGAAATCTCCCCCCTCGGGAACGTCGCAATTCTCCCCGATGAACGCCGCATAATCCCCGTCCGGAATAAAACAAATGTCTTGGCTGTCGGGCTTGTCTGCGTTTAACAACCCATGCTCCCCCGCCAATTCCCTCACAGCGGATTTGCTCATATTCCCCAGCGGCAGAACTAACTTAGACAGCATTTCTTTTGACAGATTATACAACATATACGACTGGTCTTTATTATTTGTACCCGCCGACTTAATTAAGCCTTTTTTTAGAATACCGTTTTCGACTCTCGCATAATGCCCCGTCGCCATATAATCACAGCCCAATTCATCGGTATGCTTCATCAAAACATCGAACTTCATATAACGGTTGCAATGGGTACACGGATTAGGTGTCTCACCGTTTAACCACGCTTGATTAAAAGGCTCAATCACCCTTTCAATAAACTCCCTGCGATAATCAAAAACATAATGCTTTATATTGAACTGCTCTGCGATTTTCTTAACCCCGTCAACATCAATCCCGCAAAAATCGAAAGTCACCCCTATGACTTCATAGTGTTCTCTCAGTAATATAACGGCGGCGGAGCTGTCAACCCCGCCACTCATAGCTAATAATACTTTTTTCATAATTAATAATTAATAAGGAATAATGAATAATTTTTGTGTCGCTTTGCGACGGATTATAATTTATGTTTTACACGTTCGCTTTCTTCCACACGCTTAGCGTTGTTAAACCGGTCAATCGTCCCCACTAAATACCCCGTAATCCGTCGAATTCTCTCGAATTTAACCCCGTCATCCTCACTTCGGCGGCACTTAGGGCAAATATCGTCAATAACCCCGGTATACCCGCAGATGGAGTCATGGTCAACAGGATGGTTAATCGCACCATACCCCACACCGGACTCTTTCATAAGGCGGATAATCTTCTCGAACGCCTCAAGGTTATTACCCATGTCACCGTCCATCTCGACATAACTGATATGCCCCGCATTGGATAAAGCGTGATAGGGTGCTTCAATCTTAATTTTCTCATAAGCGGTAATGTCGAAATACACAGGAATGTGGAACGAGTTAGTGTAATAATCGTGGTCAGTTACATTCTTAATCTCCCCATAAAGCCGCCTGTCTATCCGTAAAAATCTACCTGCCAGCCCCTCAGCGGGAGTAGCCAACAGCGTAAAGTTTAAGCCTGTCTTGGCACTTTCCTCATCTAAGCGGGTTCTGAACCGTTTAATAATCCGCAGCCCCAGCTCACGTGCCTCCTCGGTTTCGCCGTGGTGTGAGCCTATTAACGAGTTCAAACACTCAGCCAAACCGATATACCCCATCGCAAGCGTTCCGTGCTTGAGGATTTCACCAATGGTATCCTCCGGACCTAATTTATCAGAATCCATCCAAACACCTTGCCCCATAAGGAACGGGAAGTTCTTGACTTTTTTCTGGCACTGGATTTTGAAACGATACATCAGCTGGTCAATAACAAGGTTCATCACATCCTCGAGCATTTCAAAAAACCTAACCGTATCACCGCCCGCTTTAATGGCTAAACGAGGGAGGTTAACCGAGGTGAAACTCAAGTTCCCCCTACCGCTTACATGGTTGCGTGTCTTATCATAATTGTTTGCAATAACACGGGTGCGACAGCCCATATACGCCGCTTCACTTTCATAGTCGCCCTCTTTATAGAATTGCAGGTTATACGGTGCATCAAGGAACGAGAAATTTGGATACAGCCGCTTCGCCGAAACACGGCAGGCAATCTTAAACAAGTCATAGCTTGGGTCTTCCGGGTTATAGTTAATCCCCTCTTTAATTTTAAACACATGAATGGGGAAAATCGGCGTCTCAGAATTGCCCAAGCCCCGCTCATTTGCGAGCAGAATATTCTTAATGACCATTCTACCCTCGGGGGAGGTGTCCGTCCCGTAGTTTATGGAAGAGAAAGGAGTCTGTGCCCCCGCACGGCTGTTCATGGTGTTGAGGTTATGAACCAACGCCTCCATGGCTTGGAAAGTAGCACGGTCAGTCTCTTTAACAGTTAATTTAGCTGAAAATCCTTGTATTTTTTTAGTAAGAGCGTCATCGCCGCCCATAATTTCTTTCAAGTGGGTGTATTCGGCTTCCTTATACCCGTTGTTGTCGGCGATAATGGGGTATAACCCGCTTTCCGCCTCGATTTTATTCATATAAGCTTCCACTTTTTCGCCGATTTCATCAAGCTCAAAGGTATCGGTATACAGTCCAATCCCTCGAACGATATTCTTTTCATATAACTGGCGAAAGGTCTTAGTAACCCCCTCTGCCATTGCATAATCGAAGTTAGGGATTGACTGCCCGCCGTGCTGGTCATTCTGGTTAGACTGAATGGCAATACACGCCAAAGCGGAATAACTCCCTATATTATTAGGCTCTCTCAAAAAACCGTGTCCGGTGGAAAACCCGCCCTTGAACAATTTCTTAATATCAATCTGACAGCAAGTGGTGGTAAGCGTGAAGAAATCCAAATCATGGATATGTATATCGCCGTTTACATGAGCGCGGGAGTGTTCCGCAGACAGCACATACATTTCATAGAACTGCTTTGCCCCCTCCGAACCATACTTCAGCATAGTCCCCATAGCGGTATCACCGTCTATATTGGCGTTCTCCCGCTTAATATCGCAGTCACTCGCCGATTTAAACGTCAAGTCCTCGAAAATCTTCATCAATCGTGTATTCATCTCCCGAACACGGGTTCTGTCTGCACGATACAGGATATAAGCCTTAGCAGTCTTAGCGTGACCGGTCTCGACAAGAACCTTCTCAACCACGTCTTGAACCTCTTCCACCGACGGCAGAATGTTGTTCTCGACGAAGTATCTTTCGAGCCGCTCGCAGACTTCCTCCGCTAAACTCATCGCTGTTGCATAGTCGTGACCGCCGACCGCCCTTGCCGCCTTGTAGATGGCATCGGCAATCTTGTCGATATTAAAGGAAACCTGTCGCCCGTCACGTTTCTGGATTTTTGTAAGCATAGCCATATTTTAAACACCTTCACCACATATTGTACTTCTAAGGGACGCACTTAATATTATATAGTGTATTTCCCCGCTTGTCAAGTTATAACTATATAAATTTTTTCTGTTAAAACTTGGTAATATTCGACAAATTTCTATGTTGAAAATTATGTAACCAAACTGTAACCTAAAAAACGCAACCTTTTAGAACCGTCGTTTGTGTTACTTTTAACAACATAAATGAATTGAGGTAACACCATGAAAAAGAAAAGTATATTTTCCATTATTTTAGCGGGAGCGCTCGCAATAACAATGTCGTCTTGCTACGGCTTGGGCGATGCCACTATGAACGAGATGGGCGGTTATGGTTACATGGCAACCTACGCCGATTATTACTACGACGGCGAAGAGGATTGGCGTTATGTTGAGATGAACCCTGCCGAAAACTACAACACCGTTACGGAATCGCCGTTCATCAACGCCGCCACTTCTCCGCTTTCGACGTTTTCGGCAAACCCGAACACTGCCGCCTACAGTAACATGCGTCGGATAATTAACTCAGGCAACGTCCCGCCCGCACAAAGCGTTCGCATAGAGGAATACGTCAACTATTTCAATTATGACTACCCAACCCCTCAACAGGGAAGCCCCGAACCGTTTTCGATTAATGCAGAGGTGGCAGTCTGCCCGTGGAATCCTGATAATCTTCTTGCAATGGTCGGTATTCAAGGTGAAAGGTTACAATCAGAGCAGAGAGTTCCCAATAACGTGGTATTTCTGATAGATGTCTCGGGTTCTATGAGCTCCGCCAACAGGCTTCCTTTGGTAAAGGAATCATTCCTCATGCTGTTAGACCAACTTGACGAAAATGACAGAATCTCAATCGTTACCTATGCCGGGAGCAACAAGGTACTAGCCGATTCCGTTAAGGGCAGTGACAGGAAAAGCCTTGAGCATATTATCAAGGGCTTATCTGCGGGAGGCTCCACAGGCGGCTCAGCGGGGATTACCGAAGCGTATGCCCTCGCCCACAAGAACTTCATCGAGGGCGGGAATAATCGCATAATTTTAGCCACCGACGGCGATTTTAATGTCGGATTAAGCAGTGTTGCTGATATTATCCCGTTAGTTCAGGAACAAAAGGAAAAAGGCGTGTTTATTACTGTCCTCGGATACGGCATGGGCAACCTCAACGACCATATGTTAGAGGAAATCGCAAAACAAGGGAGCGGCAACTACGCCTATATTGATACAATCGAGGAGGCGCAGAAATTCTTGGTTGACCAGTTCGATTCCACCATGTATGTAATCGCAAAGGACTTGAAGCTGCAAGTCGAGTTCAACCCTGCCGTCGTCAAGGAATACCGCCTAATCGGTTATGACAACCGCCGCCTTAATAACGAGGATTTCAACGACGATAAGAAGGACGGCGGCGACATAGGTGCAGGCTTCACGGTAACTGCGTTTTATGAATTAGTTCTGCATGACGGTGAAAGCAACAGCAGTGTTGATGAGTTAATATACCAAACCGCCGAGTTCACGGGGAGCAGCGATTATATGAACATCAAGGTACGCTATAAAGCACCCTCAGGCGGCGAAAGCAGTCTTGTTCAAAAAACAATCACGGAAGAGTTTTTCACCCAAAACCCGTCCGATAATTTCAAATGGGCTTCCGCCGTTGCAGAATTCGGACTAATTCTGAGGAATTCCGATTACAAAGGTAACGCCGATATTAACAGTGTAATCGAAAGAGCGGAAAACTGCCGAGGAGATAATTACGGACTTCGTTCGCAGTTCATAGAATTAGCAAAAAAGTATAAGCAAATTATAAATTAACGTAATTGACAAGTTTACCCCGTTATGGTACAATCATAACGGGGTGATTTAATTATGAGCAAGGCAGATTTAACTTTTATAAATAACTGCAGGGACATTTTAAACAACGGGTTTTGGGACACGGGACACAACGTCCGCCCGAAATGGGACGATGGCTCACCGGCACATACCATTAAGAAATTCGGGGTCATAAACCGCTATGACTTATCCGAGGAATTTCCCGCACTTACTTTGAGAAAGCTGGCGTTTAAGAACTGCATTGACGAAATTCTGTGGATATGGCAGAAAAAATCCAACAACGTCAAGGACTTAAGCTCACGCATATGGGATTCATGGACGGACAAGAACGGCAGTATCGGGAAAGCCTACGGTTATCAGTTGTCAATCAAGCACAAATATTCCGAGGGAGAATTTGACCAGGTTGACAGGGTGCTGTTTTCCTTGAAGAACGACCCGTTATCCCGCAGAATTATCACTAATATATACAACCACGCCGACTTACACGAAATGGGACTCTACCCGTGCGTCTACAGCCTTACACTAAATGTAACGGGCGATACCCTTAACGGAATTCTCAACCAGCGTTCGGGGGATTTTTTAGTCGCAAACAACTGGAACGTCTGCCAATACGCAATCCTGCTTCACATGTTCGCACAATCGTGTAATCTGCGTGTGGGCGAATTAGTTCACGTAATCGCCGACGCACATATTTATGACAGGCATATCCCCGTTTTAGAAACACTGATTTCTAAATCGCCCCTCCCCGCCCCTAAGCTGAAAATCAACCCCGACGTTACCGATTTTTATAAATTCACGGTTGACGATTTTACTTTAGAGGATTATCAAACCCACGAGTTTAAGGAAAGAATTCCGGTGGCTGTATGAATATAATTGTAGCAGTAGACAGTAATTGGGGAATAGGCTGTGACAATAAACTATTGTATAATATTCCTGCCGACATGCAGCATTTTAAGCGGCTCACCGACGGCAAAATCGTAGTAATGGGCAAGAACACACTGCTGTCCTTGCCGAATTCCAAGCCGCTCAAAAACCGGATAAATATCGTCTTATCTAACAGCGTTACCGAAATCGAAAATGCAATCGTGTGCAACTCAATTGAGCAATTGCTTAAAACCGTAAAACAGTACAATTCTGATGACGTTTTCGTAATCGGCGGGCAGATTGTTTATGAAGAATTGTTGGACTATTGCAGCTACGCCTATATCACAAAAATCCACACCGCATTACCCGCCGACCGTTTCTTCCCGAATATCGACAATAAAGCAAACTGGGAATTAGTTAATAAATCGGCAGTACAGGCTCACGGTGAATTAGAATATACGTTTTGCGAGTATCGAAATCTTTCGGTAAAATAGCACTCTCATAAAGCGTGCTTCACAAAGGTCTATCGAACAATGATTTTATTTGACTTTGTGTGGTGATTGTGGTATAATGGATAAAAATGTGATAGGAGTTGATGAATATGTCAAGCCGTGATTATGCAAGAACACAGATTGATACTTTGCCGGACAGTATAATCGAAAAAGTTATTGAGTATATCTCTTTTCAAAAATTCAACCACGGTATGTATGATAGCGATACCGATTATTTAACTTCTGTACCCGGAATGGTTGATAAAATCAAATCGGGAATGAACACGCCGCTTTCTGAGTGTGTGCCGTTGTCCGAGGTATGGGACATTGTCAAGGTTACAAGTATGTGGACTCATTATGAGTAATCCTCACTGCAGCATAAACACGTTATAAATCACTTTAATCGCTTCCTCGAAATCCTCTTCCTTAATCCCGATTATAATATTAAGCTCCGACGAACCCTGGTCAATCATTCTAATATTAATCTTAGCGTGGGACAGTGCCGCAAACATTCTTGCCGCCGTTCCCCGTTTTTCTTTCATTCCCCGACCGACTACCGCAATCATCGCCAAGCCCCGCTCCGCCTCAATATGATTGGGGCGGGCGACCTCGTTAATTCGCTCAAGAAGTCCCGGGTGTTTATTAATCTCGTCGGTGCATAAAACAATACTAAGCGTGTCAATCCCCGACGGAATATGCTCGAAGTTAATCCCCTCTGCTTCAAACAAGGTGAGGATTCTCCTCAAAAACCCGATTTCGTTATTCATCTCGTCCTTTTCCAGGGAAATAACGCTGAAGTTTTTCCTGCCTGCAATCCCGGTAATAACAGTCGTGGTTTCTTCCTCGGTGGCATTCGGAACAATCATAGTCCCGGGAGCTAATGGGTCATTGGTGTTTTTGATATTTATAGGAATCCCCGCTGTTCGTACAGGGAATATCGCCTCCTCATGAAGCACGGTTGCTCCCATGTAAGAAAGCTCACGCAGCTCCCGATAGGTAATAACTTTGATTACCTCGGGGTTATCGACAATTCTCGGGTCTGCCGCAAGGAATCCGGAAACATCAGTCCAGTTTTCGTATAAGTCTGCCTTGACCGCCCTTGCGATAATCGAACCGGTGAAGTCGCTCCCCCCACGTGAGAAGGTTTTAATCTCACCGTTCGGCTTTGCCCCGTAGAACCCCGGTATCACCGCATAACGGGTTTTACTCAATATCGAGGTCAGAGAAGCATTAGTCAAATCCACATCGAAATCACCATTAGCACGGAACTTGACCCCGTCTGCCGCATCTATGAACGGGAAACCCAGATACTTCGCAAGAATAATGCCGTTGAGGTATTCCCCCCTGCTTGCCGCATAATCCCGCCCTGCATTGTTTTTGAAATTATTTATAATTGTTTCGTATTCCTCGTTCAATGAAAGGTTCAACCCTAAATCCTTAGCTATCGCACCGAAACGCTCCGCAATCGGCTTAAATTCCTTTTGCGGGTCTGCACCCTCGGCTACAGCATCATAACAGCTGTAAAGCATATCGGTGACTTTGATGTCCGCACCGAAGCGTTTCCCCGGAGCGGAGGGGACAATGTAACGCCGCTTGCCGTCGGCTTTAATTATTTCTGCGACTTTCTTGAATTGCTGTGCGTCAGCGAGGGACGACCCCCCGAATTTTACGACTGTCTTAGCCATAGCTGTAGTTCTCCTGTTTTATATAGTTTAATATTTTCAACTTATTTTATGCCATCTGATAATCAAAGGTACTGAACGCCCACTTGTACAACATCTCGTGGTCGATATAGGTATAATGATGTGCCTCTTCACCTTCCAAGCGTTCAGCTCTCAGGTGCCACGGTGCGCCTAATGACACAATGATATAGTCTAAGCTGTTGTGTGTGGCTAATGAAACCAAATTCGTGAACCCCGGCATGGGATTAACAGTGTCGAACACCCCCGGCGAAGTTTCAAGGTAATACTCGGGCATGCCCCCGGTTTTAATGCCTTTCACAAACTCACAATAATAGGGATTGTCGGAGCTTATGTTATTTATCATCATATTTGTGTTAGTGAGGGGATAACCGTGCGGTTCATCGGAATTTCCCGGCATATTATAAACCTGAGTTGCACATATTTCTGAAAATATCGGATAACGCTCATAAGCGAACTGCGTAATCAAATACATATCATGGACAGTAGAATAGTTAAGAGTTTCATACAACCCGTGCGGATTTGTAAAGTTGGTATTTAAACAACCGAGTTCAGCCGCCTTATCGTTCATCATTTTTATAAACACGTCAAAAGCGTTAAAGTTCTTGCCGCCGACGTTATAGGCTAATATATTCGCCGCATAATTGCTGGAGTACAGTAAAAGTGCATACAGGCAATCCCGATAGGTCAGGTTAGTTTGATTAGGCTGAATACCTGCGGCAATTCCCTCAAGATATTTATTGGGAAAATTCAAGTTCCAAAATTCATCGGCACACAGCGAGGAAATGGCCACAATCTCGTCGAGGTCAGCAACTTTTTCAAGGACTATCAGGGCAGTCATAATCTTGGCAGTGGAGGCGGGCGAAAGCGGTTCATGCTCGTTTTCTGCGTAAATGACAATGCCGGTATTAAGATTGACAATATAAACTGCTTGACTGTATATTTCAAATTCGGGAGTAACTAAAAACGATTCTTTTACAGGTGGCAATTCAATCGGTTCTGTAGATTCGGCAAGAGACTCCTCTGTAGTTATAGCTCTTGTTGTTTCATCATAATCATTATAGTTTTCGCTGCGGCTCTCGCAACCCAAAAGCCCGCATAATAATACAGCACAAACAACTAACGCAATCAGTTTTTTTAACATAGCTGTAGTTCTCCTGTTTTTGTTTTGTTATATTATACATTATCGGTGATTAATTGTCAAATATTACTTTACGTGTTATAATGGTATTTGAAAGAACATGTAATAATACTATTTTTTTGCTGTCTTTACAAGTGAAGCTTCAAATATATGGAGGTAGAGATAATGACCGATATGGAAATTCTCGATTTATATCGGGAACGCTCTGAATCTGCTATCACAGAAACGGCAAAACAGTATAATTCATACTGTATTGCAATCGCAATGAATATTCTGCACAATCGAGAGGATGCTGAGGAATGTGTTAATGATACATATTTTAAAGCATGGAACTCTATTCCCCCTCAATGCCCTGTGAAATTTTCATCGTTTCTCGGCAGAATAACACGCAACTTATCTATTAACAAATACAATGCACGGAAAGCCAAAAAACGCAACAGTGGCGAAAACGCTTTATTGTTGAGCGAATTGGAAACCTGCCTCCCCTCTGCCGATAATGTAGAAAAGAAAATAGACGAGGCAATTTTAGGGGAAACGATTGACCGTTTTCTGTCATCGGTAACAAGAAACGAAAGGGTGTTTTTTGTGCGGAGGTATTGGTACAACGATTCCGTTGCCGATATAGCGAAACGGTTTTCTGTAGGTGAAAGTAAGGTTGCGGTCAGTCTTTTCCGAACCCGTAAAAAACTGAAAGCTTATCTTGAGAAAGAGGGTATATAATGAACAGTGAAGTTATGTATAACGCAATCGGATATATAAGCGATGAAAAAATCGCCGAAGCCGATACTGATTTACTTGAACAAACATCGACTATAAAAAAATGGCATGTGTTTATACCGCTTACCGCCGCTTGTCTTATTATTGCTATAGCTGTATCAATGCTTTCGCTTAATAAGCCTGAACCTTATGAGCCTGAACCCCGTGAATATGATTTATCGAATACTTCTTTAATCGGATTACCCGTTAGTTTTTCCAATCTTTCAGAACCCTACCCGCCGTATGAGGCAAGTCTTGTTTCGGGCTTTGAAACATGGAGTGAGGTTTTCAAGCATAATCCACCGCAAGCATTTGTCTTTGTCCGTGTTCTAAATACAGAGCTGGAACAAAATGATAAAAATGATAGAAATACAAGTCACATAAGTGAATGGCAAGTTTCAACCTTGCATATTATTTCAACAATATGGAGCGACGATATTGAATTACCCGAAATTATAACAATAAGACAAGCTGTTTATGATAATGATATATATTACATTTCTCACAATAAAAAACCGGTCATGAATAATTTATTGCGTAAAGACGGAGTTTATATGCTGCCGTTAAGAATTTTTGAAGAAGACCAATACGGTATCTCTTCCAGAACATTTGAAGTTGATGATGAGGGGAAAGCTTGGGCACGCATGCGTTATTGGGATAGCTGGAGAAATAATGCTCCTCCCGAATTTGCATTTTTTAACGGGAAAGACGCAAACATTCTCGCAGAATTTATAGTTGAGTTAATGTCAGACGATTTCTTTTTTGATACCATCAGCACCCCATTCGGAAAGGAAATAACACACTATAACAGCATAATAGCACAGGTTACTGTTTTATCCGAAACACAGAATATATCTTTGTTTATAGACAATATTTTATATGCACCGGGAGAATTTCATGACCTGTCAGTAATAAGAAATTTAAAAATCGGGGAAACAATTACCCGTGTTGAAGCACCTACACCAAACACATATGAACACGGGGAACAATATTTAGTGTTTATTTACTCGTTCGCCCCTTTTCGTGATGTCGATATTTATCAATTTGCTTTTGCAAAAATAAATGACGACGGCACTATAACCCCGGTTAAAGATGAGCATAGGCGAGCTAATTATTTCGCCGAATATGACGGTTACACGATTGAAGAAATTACAGACTTAATTGAACAAATTCAAACATGGTATGATAATTATTTTGGGAGCGAAATATTATTTTGGGAATAAAATTGAATAAACACAATAATAACCGAGATAATCTCGGTTATTTTGTTTTCCCATACCCCTCACTCAACCACTTCATCGGTCTTGCCGAGGCGTTCTCATTCTCACTTATGTGGCTGTCGTCGTTAAACAACACAACCTCCGGTTTCATATCTTCATCGAAATTCACAAGACTCACCGACGTGTTCTTGCTCCAGAACGCTCGCTTGCCGATTTCCTCCTCACTGTATCCGTGGATAAACGACATCAGCATATACACGGCACACCCGTGCGTAACAACTGCAACGGTTTTCCCCCGATTATCCTGTGCAATTCGTGTAATCGCCTGCTTCATTCTCTTATAAACATCACGGGTGGATTCACCGTTCGGGGCTTGGAAAGCACCTATATCGCTTTCCCATAAACTATATGTATCGGGGTAAAGAACAGGCAGCTCACTCCATAGCTTACCCTCCATGTCACCCGCATTAATTTCAATAATCTCGGGTTCTTTTATTATCTCAATGTCCCGCCCGCCCTGAACTGCTTCGGCTGTCAGCATGGTGCGTTTCAACGGGGAGGTGTAAATCACGTCTAAGTTAATATTGTGAAAACGCTCTTTCAGCAGTTCTAATTGTAACTGCCCCCGTTCGGTAATGCCGCAGTCGGTTATTCCTTGGAAGAAACCGCTGGTATTCCCCTCCGCCTCACAATGGCGGACAATGTATATTTCAGTCACCACTTTTCCACCTTTCCGATTATTTCATCAATATCTTCAATTAATTTCGGTAAAAATTCCACCAACACGTCCCAAACAATGTTATATTGTATTCCCTCATAATCATGTACAATTTTATTACGCATACCTTTCATTTTACGCCACGGTATCTGCGTATATAAATTAATAAATTCCTCATCTAACCTACTGACCAATTCACCGATTTGGCTCAAATTAAACACACATGCGGATATTGTTTTAAAGTCATTTGAAAACTCTGTAAAATCACAATCCCCTTTAAATTCTATTGCTTGCAAAGCATATGTTTTCATTTTTATTAAAATAATCTTCTCATGCTCTTTCATATATAACAATCCCCGTTTCTGCGATTTCCCGTTGAACCTGTCCCCCGTCAATAATCTGCGAGGCTTCAATTAAATCCACTGAAATATCTAATATCTCGGAAATATCTTCAAGGATACCAAAAAAATCAATTCCTCGTATTTTCCCCTTGCTGTCTATGAGAATGTCCACATCACTGGAATTAATCTGGTTGCCCTTTGCGTAAGAACCGAAAAGAACAGCCTTTTCAATCGGCGTTGAGCTGAACACCGGTAACAATTTTTCTTTTATTTCAATAGCTGTATACATAATGTCACCACTTTTCCACCTTTCCGATTACCTCGGTTAAATTCTTCACGTCGTTCATGTTCATATAATGCTCAATCCCACCGATTATTTTAAGCGGTGAATAGGGGTCACTGATTATCACCGTCCCGATTTGGACTGCTTTTGCCCCCGCTAACATCATCTCGACAGCGTCCTCGGCAGTGGAAATCCCCCCCATACCGACTACGTCAATTTTAACGGCATTAGCCACCTGCCACACCATACGAACCGCCACAGGGAACACTGCCGCTCCCGATAATCCGCCCACATTATTTCGTAAAATCGGGCGGCGGGTTTTAATGTCTATCCTCATGCCTAAAAGCGTGTTAATTAAAGAAACGCAGTCTGCCCCCTCGGCTTCAACGGCTTTTGCAATTTCCGTAACATCGGCGACGTTCGGGGTCAGTTTTATCATAATCGGCTTATTCGTGACTGCCCTCACCGACTTTGTAACAAGTGCTGCACCGTTTGCAGTTACTCCCCACGCCATACCGCCCTCCTTAACATTCGGGCAGGAGATATTGACCTCAAGCATATCGACATTCGTGGAATCTAATTTTTGAGCGATTTCAACATAATCCTCAATTGTGTTGCCTGCGATATTCGCAATTATGACATTGCCGTGTTCTTTCATATAGGGCAGGTGATTTTCAATAAAAAAGTCTATTCCGGGGTTTTGCAAGCCTACCGAATTAAGCATACCGGAGGGGGTTTCGGCAATTCTGGGGGGGATATTCCCGTCACGTTTTTCGAGCGTTAAGCCTTTACAGGAAACACCGCCTAAAATATTCATGGGGTACAGTGTCGCATAATTCTCGCCGAACCCGTAAGTCCCCGAGGCGGCGATTACCGGATTGGGGAATTTCACGCCTGCCACGATTACAGATAAGTCACGCTTTTTCACAGCATTACCTCCTTACCGTTGAATACGGGTCCCTCTTTACAAACCCGCCCCATAAATTCCGTGTTGTTTTTTGAAATTCGGCAGGAACAAACGTAACATGCACCTACTCCGCACCCCATTCTCTCCTCTAAAGAAACCTCACACGGGACACCGCTTTTTTCACATTCCGCAATAACCGCTTTCAGCATGGGTTCGGGTCCGCAGGAATAAACCATGTCAACATCACCTTTTTGAAGCTCCTCTGCCAATTTAACCGTGACCGTTCCCTTGAACCCTACGCTTCCGTCGTCGGTGCAGGTAATTACGTGTGAGTCTGCCCGTTTAAAGTCCCCTGCTAATATAATTTTATCGTAGCTTCTGAAACCGAGAATGGCAGTAGCACTTTCTTTCATGACTTTCGCAATTCCGAGTAACGGAGGGACACCTATTCCGCCGCCGACAAGTATAACTCTTCTGTTGGGGTGGATTTCGTCGGGGATTGTGAACCCGTTTCCTAAAGGGGCAATCATGTCAAGGTTGTCGCCGATATTCAAGGAAGTCAGTTTTGCTGTGCCTTGTCCCCGAATTTCAAAGACTATTCGTAATGCACCGTTTTTATGGTCAATCTCGCAGATTGAGATAGGTCGCCGCAAGGTAAACCCGTCAATTTTAATATGCACGAACTGTCCGGGTTTGGCTAATTCCGCAACATCGGGGCAGAGAATTTCATAGGAATAAATCCCCGCCGAAATAGCGGTTTTTTCTATTACAGGATACGCTCCGCATTTGTACATAATGTCAATCCTCTACTATTTCTCGTTTGTTTGTTTTTTTCACGGGTTTAGCCGCTTTTATTCTGTGCCTTGTGAATATTATTATAATTATTATCAGAAATATGTCCGCTATTATTTGAAAGCTGAAAATGCTTTCCGGATTTCTTAAAATATAACTTGCGTGTTTTCCCGTAATTTCGGTGAGCATAAGCAGCACCGGTATTCTAATCAGCAGAACCGCATACACCCACATGTTAAACTGCTTTTGCGAAAACTTAGTTTTGATTTTAAAAATAAGCGGCAGAATTATTGAAGCAAGGTACACGATTATTCCGAGGATTCCCCATGTGATAATAGGGTAGGGTTCGGCATAAGCAACCTCGCCCCCGACTACTTTTACAGATGTTACATTGAACAGGGTAACCGCTATTATGAATTCGATTATGCTCCTGACAAGCAGGTACAATTGTACTGCGGAAAAGCAGTCTAAAAGGAATTGTACAATTTGGTAGTTACGTTTAAGTTTCATTGGTTGTATATAACATCGGGACAAACATCAATACAATTACATGGGTCAAAATCTCCTTTAATGTCCCATGCCAATGTATGATTTAATACAACGCACCTCTCCTTAAAAAACTTAACATCTTCAAGTTGTGCGAATATCCCGCCTTTCTCTATCAAAGGCTTTGCATTAAAAGATTTAACCTTACCATCGTCAAAATATACACTTACAGTAAAATTATCATGGGGTTCTACCATAAAAACACTTGGAAATTCCATAATAACACCCTCCTTTTTATAGCGGATTAATTTTATCATATCCCTCGCCTGACATTAACTTCTCCCAATTCGCCAACAATTCTTCTTTGTGAAGTTCATACCAAGCTAATACAAGCCGTGCTTCTTTGGTCGGGATACTGCCTTTAATGAATGTACCGTCTTTTATGCTGAACAATGCTTTTCTGCCATTATATTCAACATGAAAATGAGGCGGATTGTGGTCATATGAGTTCATTGTAATAATAATACCATAAAAGCGTGATAATTCCGGCATAAAATCCCTCTCCTATATCTTCGTAATGTCAATCATTTCAACATCATCGATTGTTTTATTCATTTCCAAGCACTTCAGCAGTGCCGAGGCGGTGTCTAACGAAGTAAGACACGCCACTCCCCGTTCGGTGGATTTACGGCGGATTTTCACGCTGTCTAACGCAGGCTTACGCCCGGTTTCAGACGTTGATATGACGTATTGGATTTTCCCGCTTTCTATGAGCGAAATGACATTTCTCTCGTGATTGGGTTCTTCATTAATTTTGAAAGCGAAGTTTGCGGCAACCATGTTCCGGTTAAGAACGCCCGCTGTTCCTCCTGTTGCGTACAGCTTAAATCCTAATCTCTCGAACCGTTCGGCGATTTCGATAATCTCGGGCTTGTCGTTATTGCGAACTGTGAACAATACTCCGCCCTCACTAAACATCTTAACGCCTGCCGCCATCAGTCCCTTAAACAAGGCTTCATCAAAGGTTTTCGCTATTCCTAATACTTCACCCGTGGACTTCATTTCCGGGCCTAACTGGGTATCAACGTCATGCAGCTTCTCAAAGCTGAACACCGGGACTTTTACGGCGATGTAGCCGCTTTCGGGGAATACGCCGCTTTCGTAGCCTTGTTCTTTCAGTGAAACGCCGAGCATTGCCTTAACCGCTATGTCAACCATCGGGACACCCGTCACCTTGCTTATGTAAGGCACGGTTCTTGAAGAACGGGGGTTGACCTCTATAACATAGACTTGATTATCATGCACCACATATTGAATATTGACAAGTCCGACCACTTTTAACGCTTTTGCTAACTTTTCTGTGTAATCTACTATGATTTTTTTGATTTTGCTTGAAAGTGTCTGCGTGGGGTAGACCGATATGCTGTCACCGGAATGGACTCCCGCTCTTTCGATATGCTCCATTATTCCGGGAATTAAGAAGTCCGTGCCATCGCAAATTGCGTCAACCTCCACCTCGACGCCCTGCATGTATTTGTCGACTAATACAGGGTTTTCTAACTTTGTGGCAGTGATAATATCCATGTATTCAGAAACATCGTCGTCGCAGTGTGCTATTATCATATTCTGCCCGCCGAGAACGTATGACGGGCGAAGAAGTACCGGATAACCTAATTCCTCGGCAACTGTGAGTGCTTCCTCAGTTGTGAACACTGTGCTTCCCTCGGGTCGGGGAATTCCGCACTGTTCCAAAAGAACATCGAACTTTTCCCTGTCCTCGGCGGCGTCTATGCTTTCGGCAGGTGTGCCTAAAATATTTGCTCCGATTTTTTGCAGGTGCTTAGTCAGCTTAATGGCAGTCTGCCCGCCGAATTGGACTACAACTCCGTCGGGTTTTTCTGTGGCAAGAATGCTGTCTGCGTCCTCCGGGGTCAGCGGGTCAAAGTAGAGCCTGTCACCTGTATCGAAGTCGGTCGAAACCGTTTCGGGGTTGTTGTTGCAGATGATTGCTTCATACCCTAATTCCTTTAACGCCCATACGCAATGAACCGAGCAGTAATCGAATTCTATGCCTTGCCCTATTCTTATGGGTCCGGAACCGAATACTATTATTTTTTTCTTGCCTGTGTTATTTTTCTCGATGAATTCTGCGGCTTCATTCTCGTCGTCGTAGGTTGAATAGAAATACGGTGTGTCGGCGGCGAATTCGGCGGCACAGGTATCAACGGTTTTGTAAACCATGCTTTTGCGATTAATATTATCAAGATTTTGTTTTGATAATTCGATTATGGTTTTATCGAGATAACCGTAATTTTTGGCACGGTTATATAGTTCTTGAGTTAAACCTAAACCGTTTGCCATTTCTTTTTCTATGTCGGACAGGTTTTTAAATTTGCGGATGAACCATTTATCCACCCATGTGATTTCATTGATTTTATCGACGGATACACCACGTTTCAACGCCTCGAATATGCAGAAAAGGCGGTCAACGTCTATATCGGATAACTTTGCGATAATTTCATCGTCACTCAGTTTTGTGAATTCCGGTTTGGTGAGCGTGTCCATGCCTAATTCTGCACCTCTGATTGCTTTCATAATCGCACTTTCAAAGGATGTTCCTATAGACATGACCTCGCCAGTCGCTTTCATCTGTGTGCCGAGGGTTTTCTTAGCGTATACGAACTTGTCGAAAGGAAACTTCGGGAACTTAACCACAAGATAGTCTAAAGCGGGTTCACTGCAGGCGTATGTCGTCCCTGTGACTTGGTTTATGATTTCATCAAGGGTATAACCGATTGCAATTCTTGTGGCGACTTTCGCAATCGGATACCCTGTCGCTTTTGAGGCAAGAGCACTTGAACGGCTTACACGGGGGTTGACCTCGATTACGCCGTAGTCAAAGCTGTTGGGTTCAAGTGCGAATTGTACGTTACAGCCACCCTCCACCCCTAACGCTTGAACGATGTTCAGGGCTGATGTTCTCAGCATATTAAATTCCTTGTTGCCGAGTGTGACACAGGGGGCTACCACTATGCTGTCACCCGTGTGAACGCCTACGGGGTCGATGTTCTCCATTGAGCAGACGGTTATTGCATTACCCTTGCTGTCTCTTATTACCTCGAACTCGATTTCTTTCCAGCCGGAAATGCACTTTTCAACTAAGATTTGCCCGATTGGGGAGCTGCGGATTCCGTTTTCTGCAATTGTTTCTAATTCTTCGGCGGTTTGTGCTATTCCCCCGCCTGTGCCGCCCATTGTGAATGCGGGGCGGACGATTACCGGATATGTAATTACCTTTGCGAAGTCCAAAGCTGCTTCAACCGATTCGACTACCTTTGAGGGAATACAGGGTTCGCCTATGCTTTCTAATGTGTCCTTGAACATCTGCCTGTCTTCGGCTTTGTCAATCGTCTCGGGTTTTGCACCGAGGAGTTTTACGTTGTTCTGAGCCAAGAATCCGTCCTTAGCTAACTGCATTGACAGGGTTAACCCCGTCTGCCCGCCTAAGGTTGACAACAGGCTGTCGGGCTTTTCTATTTTTATAATTTTCTTGACTGCGTCAAGGGTTAGCGGTTCTATGTAGATTTTGTCTGCCATGTTTTTGTCGGTCATAATCGTGGCAGGGTTGGAGTTAATCAGGACTACCTCAAGCCCCTCTTTTTTGAGGGCTCGGCAGGCTTGTGTTCCGGCATAATCAAACTCGGCGGCTTGCCCGATTACTATCGGCCCTGAGCCGATTACAAGTACCTTGTGAATGTCTTTCCTTAACGGCATAATTCAACCTCCGCAGCATTAAATTGCACCGACACGGCGGGTATGTTTTTGTATTTAATCCCCTCGATGGTTCTGTCGTTTACGTTTTCGAGAATTACCTCACCTACGTCTGCGGGGACGGATTTTACCGCATATCCGTGATTTTGCCTTGTGATGTGGATTTTCCCTGTTCTTAAATCAATAACCGGTTGGTTGTTTCCTCGGTGTCCGGTTTTCATCTTGTATATTTCACAGCCCATTGCCGCCGCAAGGAACAGATGTTCTTGTTCTGAGGCGAATATGGTTTCATTTGATTCTGTGCGTTTTTTCATTTGAGCGATTTCATTAGCGTATATCTCGGTGAAATCAATTTTCATCGGTTCATTAATTGTCAATTGTCCATTGTCAATTGTCAATTGTATCGTCCCGGGCATTGAGCCGTGTTCTCTTAAATGGCGGGTCAGTTTTCGGGTGTCAATCCCGCATAAGCCTGTGATACCACGCTGTTTCATGAATTCGCCGAGTGTGCCTTTTTCACGGAAGTTCGAGGGCTCGTCACAGTATTCCCTTACGATAAGTCCTGCGGCGTTCTTTTCGGAAATGCTGTTTTCTTCGTTTATGCCTACGTTTCCGACTGTCGGGAAGGTCTGCACTAAAATCTGCCCTTGACAATTAGGGTCGGTCAGCGATTCTTGGAAGCCGGTCATGTTTGTTGCAAAGACGACTTCGCCTGTTACGTCCCCGTCTGCCCCGAAGGAGTACCCCTCGAATTTAGTGCCGTCTTGCAGTATCAGCCACGCTTTTTTCATATACGTATTTCTCCCACATATTTCATTATATCGTCTCTCATGCGGATTGCCTCACGATATGCCGCTTTTGCGTAATCGTGTTCGTCGCAGTTTTCTTTTTTATATGCGGCGATTATTCCCCTTGAGCTGTTGACAATGCCGCCTAAGCCGTTTTTATCGAATGCTGCCGCCAAGTCTTGTGCTGTTCCGCCTTGTGCCCCGTAGCCCGGAACTAAGAAGAACGTGTTCGGCAGTTTTGCACGAAGCTGTTTAATCTGTTCGGGATAAGTCGCACCCACAACCGCACCTACGCCGTTATACATGTATTTCCCGGGTAAGTCTTCTCCCCATTTCGCAACCATATCCCCCATAATCTCGTAGACTGCTTTGGATTCCGCTTCCGGCGAAGCCGGCATGCCACAGGCGGTTCGCCTGTCTTGTAGTTCACCGGAGGAGGGATTTGATGTTTTTACAAGGACGAAAATGCCTTTGTCATTGGTTTTGCAGGTGTTTATAAAAGGCTTGACCCCGTCCGTCCCTAAGTAGGCGTTTACGGTGAGTGCGTCGGCTTGGAAAGCACTGCCTCCTAAGAAAGCAGTTGCATACGCCTCGGCGGTTGAACCTATGTCACCTCGCTTGGCATCGGCGATTATGAACATTCCCTTGCTTTTTGCATATTCGGTGGTTTTTACGAAGGCTTTGACCCCCTCAACACCTAAGGCTTCATAAAAAGCTAATTGCGGCTTTACTGCGGGGACAATCCCGTAAAGCTCATCAATCAGCCCTTTGTTGAATTTATAAACGGCTTTCGCCATACCCTTGGGGTTTTCCCCGTATTTGTCATATGCCTTTTGTTTAATGAATTCGGGGATTAAGTCTAACGACGGGTCTAACCCTACTACTGACGGGTTCTGTGTTTTTACGATTTTTTCGATAAGTCGGTCGAGTGACATATGCCCTCCTTTGTTCATACAGTGTATATTATGCAGGATTTCAAAAACCCTCGCGTGCGGGTGCGTGCGTTTTATTAATATAAATCTTATTATAATATTTATAATATATAAAGCGAGTGTGAAAAATTAGTCAAATTTGCGGTGCATATTAATGCATAAATGTTGCATAATGCTGTATAATGTTATTTATCTTCATAGACGATTTCGCCGTTTACCAATGTGTATTTTATTCTGCCTTTGACCCTCATTCCTTTAAAGCAGGTGTTTTTTGATTTGGAGTGCAGTTTTTCGGGGTTGACCACCCATTGTTTATTTAAGTCAAACACTGCTATGTCCGCCATGCCACCCGCTTCTAAGCCGCCTGTGCCTATTCCTAAGATTCGGCGGGGGTTTATACAAAGCAGTCTGACGATTTTCATAAGCGGCAGCTTGCCTGTGTGGTAGAGCCGTGTTAATGTGACGGGGAGAAGCGTTTCTAAGCCGATTACACCGTTGGGGGCAGAGTGGAAGTCCGACTTTTCATCGGGGGTGTGGGGGGCGTGGTCGGAGGCAATACAGTCAAACACGTCATTGCATAGGGCTTTTGTGATTTCCATAACGTCCTCAAATTCACGAAGAGGGGGGGACATTCTGTAATCTGCGTCCTGCTTCATCAGCGAGTCCTCGGTTAGGGTGAAATAATGCGGTGTGGTGTCACAGGTTGCCATTATTCCACGCTCGGTGAACGCTTTTATATAAACTGCCGCTTCTTTAGTTGATACGTGGGTTATATGAATAGAAGCCCGTAGGTCGTGGGCAAGGCACATGTCACGCAAGACCATGATATTCTCGCTTGAGCGGCTTACTCCCTCAACTTCTAACTTTTCTGAGATTTTTCCCTCGTTTATTATACCTTTTCCGGTTATATCAAGGTTTTCGCAGTGTGAAATTACTTTTAGCCCTGCCGCACGTGCTTTGACCAACGCTTCTGACATTAAACGGGCGTTTTCCACCGGTCTGCCGTCGTCCGAGACTGCGACTGCTCCCGCTTTCCTCAGCTCCTTGAAGTCGTTGAGTTTTTTGCCCTGCAGCCCTTTTGTGATGGAGGCACATACGTAAATCTTGACCTTTGAGGCTTTGCCCCGCTCGATTATGTCCCGAATTATCTCGGGTGTGTCGATTACAGGAGATGTATTGGGCATACATAAAACAGCGGTTACTCCGCCTGCCGCCGCCGCCTCGCCTCCGGAAATCAAGTCCTCCTTATGGGTTTGACCCGGGTCACGCAGGTGGACGTGCATGTCGCATATTCCGGGGATTACCGTAAGTCCTGTGCAGTCGATTGTTTTGTCTGCAGGGAAATTTATGTCCTTAGCAATGATTGAGATAAGCTTGTCCTCGATTAGAATATCGAAAACGCCCTCTCGGCTCTTGCCGTCAACTATGTAGCCGTTTTTGAGTAATACGGTCATCGTCTGCTCCCCACATCAATCAGTACACAAATCAATTAATTATACAACATTTCAATTAGTTTTGCAAGATAAATTTTTAGTTTTTTATAATTTTTTTATTTTTACCAAGACCACCCCGTCCGCTGACGCGTCCACCCCTCCACGGAGGGGAATTGCAGGGTGCAAGCGTGAAAGTTTTCCTGCTGTTCACGATTGTGATTTGTTCTGCACCGGTACACGGGAAACAGTGTAGATGTTATTATTTACAGCAAATTGCACTATATAATTCGCAGGCGAACGCACGATAGGGCGGCAATAGCCGTCCCGTGGGCGTTCGCAAGCCACTCCGGCGTTTGAGGAGTGTGTTTTTGTTACTTTTTGCACAAGCAAAAAGTTAAAGAGGGCGTGAAGGAAACACCTGTACCGAAGTCACGGGACGCCCGGGTGTGCGTCCCCTACGGGGGCAAATTACATAGATTGTCTTCCTATTTCTGTAAATTTTCAATTTGCTATATGAATTTTTGTGTTTTTATAGTATAATAGATATACGTGTTTGACATTTAAGTGACGGGAGATATGACTATGATTGGTTTTAGGGTTGGTTTCGGGTATGACGTCCACCGGTTCGCTGAGGACAGGCAGTTAGTCCTCGGGGGGGTGGAGGTTCCTCATTCTCACGGGCTGCTCGGACATTCTGACGCTGATGTACTTATTCACGCAGTTATGGACGCTTTATTGGGGGCGGCTGCGTTGGGTGATATTGGGACGCTGTTTCCGCCGTCTGACGAACGCTTTCGGGGGGCAGACAGTGCGGTTTTGTTGGGGGAGGTCGTTGCACTCCTCGCAAAACACGGCTGGGCAGTCGGGAATATTGATACTGTCATAATTGCGGAAGCCCCTAAAATGGTTGGGTATGTTAATAAAATGCGTACCAATATTGCGGGGATTTGCGGTGTTGGTGTGAACTGTGTCAGCGTTAAGGCTACCACCGAGGAGGGGTTGGGGTTAAGCGGTAACGGAATAGGTGCAAATTGCGTTTGCCTATTATATAGAAAATAATTTTTTCTGAGGGGTTAAGAAATTGGTGGGAGCGGACGATAATACTTGTGGAAAGATTTTTTTGGGAAAGAAATTTTTAGTTTGTAGAAGGAGGTGTGCATTATGGAAATAAATAAAATTAACAGAAATGTACTGAACACCTATAAAAATATTTCAAGTGCCAAGCCATCTGAAAAGAAAGACGGCGGTGCTAAGCCGAATGTCGATAAAATAGAAATCGACTTTGAACGTGATTTCGCTAAGTTAGCTAACGCCGCTAAGTCGAATATTGCGGGCAGGCTTGACGCTGAGGCGAATTTGGCGAGAATTCAACAGCTTCAAAAGGATTATGAGGGGGATAACTGCCCTGTTTCCGTTGAAGCAGTCGCTGAGTCAATTAAAGGGGAATAGTGCATTATTTCGGGCGAACAGGAGGTTGATTTATCAAACTCTTATGTTCAGCCCCTACGTTAGTTGGAGGAAATAAAATGAACAATACCCAAGCACTCGAAATAGTGGAGTTCCTCGGGAAGTACAATGAGCATTTCACGGAGCTTTTTGTGTTTTTGGGCGAGAAGCAAAACAAGGTCTTAGCTGATGATATTCTTTGGCTGCATGAATCGCTTACCACCGAGCAGAAGTTAGCGATGATGGGCAATTCGTTAGAGAATAAGCGGCTTGAAATGATGGAGCGGTTAGGGTTCAGCGAGTATACCTCCTCTAAGCTGCTTGAAATATGTCCGGAGGAATTCCGGGGCAGATTGAAATTAGAATGTACTAATATAGAAAATACAATCGGGAAGATTAAACAGTTAAACGCCGATATACTCGAAACAGTCGAGAAGAAAATGGCGGCGGCAGAGGGGTTCTTAAGAGATAAAGGTATTTTAGCAACCGACGTTTATGATGAAGCAGGGGCAAAGCACAGGCTGAATAACCCCGATGATGATATAATAGGCAGTGTTTAAGTTAATTACGATTAAGGAGATTGAATTATGCGTCCGACATTTTTAGGGCTTGAGGTTTCTAAGCGGTCTATTCAAATGGCACAGAAAGCACTCGATATTACAGGGAATAATATGGGTAATGCCGGGGTGAAGGGTTTCACTCGTCAGCGGATTGACACATCCTCCCTGTATATCAGTTCATATACATATTGGCAGACACGGCTGTCTAAGCTTTCATTGGCAGGGCAGGGCGTTACTGCTTTCGGCGTTTCGCAAATCCGTAACGGTTACTTAGACAAACGCTACCGTGATATGGCACCTGAAGCGGCTGAGCATGATACTAAGGTGAAAATCCTTAAGGAAATCGAGACGTCGTTGGACAACATCGATAACTTCGGGCTTTTAGCCGCTTTCGATAAATTAAAATCCACCATGGCACAGGTTTCCCTTGTTTCTCCGGACGCAAAGGACATGTGCAGTCTTGTTCGTAATGAAGCGGTGAACATCTGCTCCATGCTTCGTTCGTATAATACCGACCTTGAAAGATTAATCGAGCATAACTTGGTTGAGCTCAAAAACTCCATAAATAGTGCGAATGTTCTTATTGAGAAAATCGTTGAATATAACAAGACCATTGTTGATGAATATGCTTCCACCGATATTCACCGCATGAGAAGCGGTAAGGGCGTTTCTGAGTATGGGCCTTTGGAATTGTTAGACCAGCGGAACCTCCTCTTAGATGAGCTTGCGAAATACGGAAACATCTACGTTTCTGAAAATGTGGACGGCTCTGTTAAGGTTACTATGGGCGGTACTACCATTATCGACGGTAAGTTCAGCGAGAATATCGTTATGCTGAAATATGAGGATTATAATGCGGCAGTGCTTACTTTCTCAAACGGTGCTGAGTTCAGACCCGCTTCCGGTGAGATTAAAGCATACGTCGATATGTTAAACGGGCAGGGACCATATTCTGTGGGTAGATTCCAGAGTTCGGAATATGGAATTCCTTATTACAGAAATGCACTTAACGCTTTCGCCGAGCAGTTCGCTAATTTAATGAACGATACCAACGGCGTTACCAGAAGATATGATACTTATACACCCGATATGGCTGCATTAGTCGACGGTGAGGAATACAGCATTGATATTACACTCAGCGGTGTTACAAGAAGCATTACGTTTTTGGCAGGGGCTGACGCAGATGAATCAATTATTAATATGCGTGACGCTATCAACGCCGGTTTCGGCTCGAGAATTGCCGTGGATGATACCGGAGCGATTATCGCCAATCCGGATTCTGCCACCATATCTGTGGCTGTTACTGCGGGGCATGTTAATGCGGCGGGATTAAACGTAGTTCGGGATACTGTTACTGCTGTTGATGAAACAAGAAGATTGATTACGGCGATTGATACCACTTACGGAATTACTGCGGCGAATATCCGTGTTTCTGACAATTGGATGGATAATTCGCTTATGATTGGCGAGACCTATAACCAAATTACCGGGCGGTGGCAGGTCAATAACTTAGACGGCACTAACCTGCATAGGTTTGTTCAGGCACTTGAAAATCCTCGTGAGTGGGGGCGGGCAAGGGATTTCACCGGTACTGTGTTCGAGTATTTAATGTTCCTCAGCAACCGGATGGGACAGAGCATAGACTTCATGGAGAACCAGTTTGATGTGGTTATGGACACCATTAATACATTATTAGATAACCGTGATGCGATTTCTGCTGTTTCGGACACCGAGGAAGGCATTAATATGATGACCTATCAAAAATGGTATAACGCTTCTGCGAGAATAATGACTACCTTAGATGAAGCACTTGATGTAGTTATAAATCGTATGGGACGAGTGGGACTGTAGGCAATTAATAATTAATAATTAATAATGAATAATGGTGGTGTCGCCTGCGGCGACGGATTTCAAATAAAAATCTTTGCGGACGCAAATACCATAATTATTAATTATTACTTATTCATTATTAACTAATAAAAACCGGAGGTTTTATTGATATGGCAAGTATGAGAATAACAGGTTCAACCGTTATAAGGCGTTATGTGAATAACCTTGAGCGGAACTTTTACAAAAAGAACCAGTCTGAAAACAGAATTACCAGTGAGCGTAGATATACCAGAGCCAGCCAAAGCCCGCTTGAAGCTGTTAAGGCTTTGAAGGTGCGTAAGGCTATGTCGGAGGTAGAAACCTATCAAAGAAACCTCGAGACGGCTGCCGGTATTTATGATACTGCACAGCACGCTGTTGTTCAGATTTCCGGAATATTGCAGAACGTTCAAGAAAAGCTGATTGCTGCCGCTCACGGAACATATGCTGTTCATCCCGATAAGCAGATATTAGCTACGGAAATTGAGGAAAGTGCCAGTGAAATGGTTCGTTTAATGAACCTGATTGTTGCTGACAGAAGAATATTCGGCGGTGTCAACAACGAAGAACAGGCTTATAAAATAGAGGACGGGATTGTTTTTTATAACAATGTTCCCGTGAACAGACACCAAGACCCCACCGCTTTCCCGTTCAGCACCACCTCGTTCTTAGATGCGGGATTAGGTATGGCGTTCTTAGACCCTTATACCATTGACCCGCAGACCGCTATTCCCGTGACCTTCAACGGTGCGGAAATACTCGGCTCGGGATTAGGCGGCAACCTGTATACCTTAGATTTTTCCGCTTTCGGGAATAGTGTTTCGACGTTCGGGTTCGACAGCTCTTTAGATGTGTTTACCTTTGACGCAGAGGTAAACGGGTTGGCAGGAACTATTATAATCGACAACACCTCCGGTACTCCCGTTGTGGGAGGTTCCTTAGCACCCTTTGTGACAGTTACCGAGGACGCAGGCAGGCTCATCATAAGCTCCACAGATAATGCAAATACACTGAGCGTTACAAATTCTGCAGGGGCACCGGGGTTCGCCGCAACAACCGATACGGTTTCGGATGTTGAGAGAGTTTACAGCTTTGTAGTCACACTCGGAAATAATCGGCAGGAGATTAATATTCAGGTTGAGCCGGGTGACACAGAGGAGATTATTCGTAATAAAATTAACACCGAGTTATTTGCGGCAGGGTATGGCGATACGGTTAGATTAACCGAGAGCGGTATGTTCGTTTCACGAGCAAGTCCTTTGACCGAGTTCACCATTGCCGACAACCCGAATTTACAGCAGAGCCTTATTACTGAACAGCCCAGCGGTTATCCGCTTAATATCATTCAATTGACCTTAGATGCGGCGAAGTCCGCTCGGGCGGGAACAGATGACCAGACTGCTTTATATGCGGATTTGCTGTTCGCTTCGCAGAGCTTCCTCTCGCTTTCGATTGCTAAAATCGGTTCGGAACAGAAGTTCATCGAGTTTAACCAGGAAAGACTTGACAATAACCTGCTCAGTCTTAAAGAACAGCAGAACCTCTTAGAGTTCGTTGACTTAGGTGAAGAAGCGACAAGATGGAAAATGCTCGAAATGATTTACAACGCTACTCTTCAAATGAGTGTCACCACCGTCCCGCAGTCGATATTTAATTTCATGAGATAGTGGGATTATTCATTCATTATTAATTATTCATTATTAATTATTAATTAGAAAAAGGAGGGCTCGCCATGAGTAACCCTAATTTATTAGAAATTAACACCGTTCCGATTAAAATTGAGATTAATGTTACCCGTGCGTCCCTCGAAAGCCCGGGTAAGAAGCTCCCTCGTATGAATGTTCGTACCGAGAAGGGCGGCTTCCGCATGGAGGCAAGACCGGCTAAGCTGAACATTGATACTTATGCGGCACGCTCAAGCATGGGGTATGGAAATTATAACCTTTCCGACTTCTACAAGAACGAAGCCAACAGAGGTATTCGCTTGTCTTATCAAGGGGTTGCGAAAATGGTCGAAAACGGCAACGCTTTGGGGCGGGGTTCGTCTCCTGTGGAAATTGCCGTTCAAAATGAGCGGGCAGGGTATTCCATTCAAACAGTCATGGAGTATATTCCCAAGACCGGCCCTGATTTCTCTTATGAAGAGGGAGTTCTGCACATTGATTATCAAGTAGACGACAGTATGGTTGATTGGGAGAATTTGGAGGCTTCACGCTTGATATTTAATCCGGGGACTGTCGAAATAAGTGTGGCACAGTTACCGCAAATCGAAATAAGATATGTGGGTGAGCCGATTTATGTTCCTCCCAGTGCTAACCCCAACTATGTTTCCAGAGCTTAAGTATTGTTTTGGCATTTTTATAAAGTTTCGTAACGCCCTTGGGGGCGAACCACCCCGCCGGCAAGCCGGCACCCCTCCAAGGAGGGGATGGCAGGCTGCAAGCAAAAAAATGGAGATTTAATGTAAATGATTAAGATAAATACAAGAGATTTTGGTGAGATTGAGGTTAATGAGGACGATATTTTCACGTTTCCGACAGGAGTTTTCGCTTTCGAGGAAACACGGCATTTCGCCTTGTTCAGCCCCCTCGGTGAGGATGTTTACCCTAAGTGGTTGCAATCAACTGACGCGATTACCCCTTGTTTTATCGTGTTTGACCCTACGATTATTGCTGAGGATTATGCCACATCACTTAACCCTGCAGAGGAAACACTTTTGAAAATTAAAGACGGCTCTGAGGTTCGGCTTTTAGTCATTGCTACAGTTCCTGAGGATTATAAAAAAACCACTGTTAATATGAAATCGCCGATTATTATAAACGTCAAGGAAAAATTAGCGGCACAGGTTATATTGCCGAATAATTATGAGTTCAGATTACCCATTTACGTCGAAGCAGGGGAGAAAGCGGGGGCTGACTGATGCTCGTGATTACTCGAAAAACCGATGAGGGGATTATTATTTCCGATAACATCGAGATTACTATTTTAGAGATTACTAAGGACAGAGTTAAAATAGGGGTCAACGCCCCTAAGGATATTAAGATAATACGGCATGAGCTGTTGGCGGCTCAAAACGCAAACATGGAGGCTTCTAAGGCTGTTCCCGAAAATGCATTAAAGGCACTTTTAAATACCAAGAAAGGTAATGGACAAAATGATTAACAGAGCTACTAATTTAAGGATAGGCGGACTACATTCCGGACTCGATACCGATGCAATCGTAAGAGCCATGAGTGCGTCTACAAGACTTAGAATTAACAATAACAAGCGGAAGGTTTTGCGGTTAGAGGCACAGCAGGTGGCTTATCGTGATGTTATTTCTAAAATGCAGAATTTCCAAAGAAAGTATTTTGACCAGTTAAACAGAAATACGTTTTTGAAGTCTGCTACTATTTTTAATCAGCATAAGGCATCTGTGTTTAACTCCGATGGGGAAATGAAGACTCCGAGCGGTGTTACTGTAACTTCGGGGACGAATGCTTCTCCGGGGTCATATGATGTTACGCTTATTCAAAAAGCGACGCAGGCGACCTTGCAGGGGACTGCTTTCGGCAGTGATGTTAAGATGGATTTGGAAAAACTCACTGACAACGGTCACGGTAGTTATGCTTTCTCCATCAGAGTCGGTGATACCGCTAAGAATATTATGGTTGAGTTTGAAGCCGGCGATACCGAGGTCGATGCAGTTAATCGGGCTTTGAAAAAGGCGTTCGGTGAAGACAATCTCGGCGGCGGGTTAGTGTATATCAACGATGAGGGTAATGTTTTTTCTGCTGACAGAAGAGCTATTTCGGTTTCTGATTTTATTCGGGCGGAGAGCTTGGTTGACCTCGGTGAGATTGGCAGTAACCTTAAAGCGGGGAATAACTCTATCAGCATTCAAATTGGTGATGAGCTTCGCTTGTTCCGGTTTGATTCGCAGGAGGCAAGCTATTTCAGCATACTCTTTGAAGCACCTCTGACCAATGACAGGGACGCTAATATTAAAGCTATCGCACAGGACAGATACGACGCTGCATTAGCTTTGGCTCTTGACGAAGCTCAAAATGACCCCGAAATAATGGAGAAAGCACTTGAGAGAGCTTATGCTTTGGCGATAAGAAACAAGTTTATTGACGAGGATGTAACCTTAGAGGAATGGGTTGATGATATTGGCGAGGAAGAAGCCTTTAAATATGGTTATGCAAATAATGTAACCACCAGCCTTTTCTGGGAAACTGAAACTGTGAAAGCCTCCTATGAGCCTGCGTTTGCGGCGTTCGAGAGAGCGGTTTTAACCAGATATAACGATATGGTTCGTCCGGAATTTGAGGAGTGGAAAGAGTCTGTCGATTATGAAACCGAGAAAGATGTTGTTTTTGAAGCGGCGTATCAAAAACGCTTGGCTGAACAGCAGGCGACTACTATTGAACGGTTGTTTAAAGCAAATCCGGATAACGGTTATGATACTTTTGAGGAAGCGTTGGAAGCATTCAGAGATGGTGAGCTTACCGGTAAATTAGCAGAGGAAGCCGCTAAGCTGACTTGGCTTACAAAAACAGCATTCAGGAACGGTGCTTATAACGAATTTGAGGCGTTTAAAGAATTCTCTCACCTTACTAATTCTGAGTTAGATGTAAAGTTCGACGATTTTAGAAGTGATTTCGATACTGCCGAGAAAATAGCCGAGTTATATAATCAGCAGAGTTTGAAAATTGCATTAGAATCTGAAAACTGGAATAACAAAGAAAAGCTGCATGTTTCTTTCGACAGTAACGGAATTGCTTCTGTTACCACCTCCGGCGGGGAAGATTTAGCTATATCGTTCAACAAGGGTTCTGCTAATGAGTTCGGTGTTGTTGAAAAAACTGAGGTTAAAACCGCCTCTGTTTCAAATACCACGACTTTAGCCGCTCTTGACGGTATTGCATTCGACTCGAACGGCAGGGCAAGCATTACTGTTAACGGGACTACGATTAATCTGACTTCAACTATGACTGTGGCTGAAATGGTGAGAGATGTTACTAACTCGGCGGCGGGTGTTGTTATGAGCTTCTCGGCACTCACCAACAGCTTTACCCTTACCTCTAAGGAATACGGTACGGGTGCTAATATTACCGTAACCGGGACTGACGGTGTTGTTGCTACGTTGGGATTGGGCGGAACAGTTGAACGTGGGAAAAACCTTGAAATAGAGATTAATAAAGAGAAGGTTCAAACCACCTCTAACTCTTTTACCATTGACGGGACTACCATTACTTTTGCTAATCATGTGGAGGAAAATGTTAAGTTCACCATTGAAGTGGGCAGTGATAAATCGCAGGCGGCGGCGGCAATCAAGAGCTTCGTCGAGGACTATAACAAGTTAATTGAGGACGTTTTCGGGTATGTTTCCGATAAGCCTAACAAAAGCTATCACTTCCTCACTGATGATGATATTGATGATATGCAGTTGTCTGACAGGCAAATCGAGCAGTGGGAAGCCGCTTCTAAAAAAGGTTTGCTGTATAACGATTCTGCCATTACCGGGATTATGTCTAAGTTAAGAACCGCTATGTATACCAGTGTTAAAGGGATTAACGGGAAGGATTTCGGGATTTATAACATCAGGGGCAACGACGGGACGATTGCTATTAAGGCGACCTCGGACTATAAGAAAAACGGCATGTTAGAGTTCGACGAGAACGCTTTAATCGAGGCATTAGAAAGAAATCCCGACGATATAATCAAACTGTTCACTGACCCGCAAAACGGGCTTATGAAAAAGTTAGAGGACGTTCTCGATTCGGCAGTTAAGACCACCGGTGCAAAGGAAAACCAAGGTATTCTTATTCAGAGAGCCGGAACTGCTACGGGCTTGTCTTCCATGAACAACAGCATTTTTGACCAAATCAAGAACCTTAACAGAATGATTGATACGCTTCAGGTGCGTTATGACAAACAGCAAGACAGGTATTGGAACATCTTCACCGCTATGGAAAAACAGTTCGCTTCTATGAACAGCCAGTCAAGCTATATCACAAATATGTTCGGCGGTATGCAGTAATAATTTTTATTTAACAGGAGAATAATATTATGAATCCTTATGCTTCATATAAGCAGCAATCGGTTATGACAATGACGCCGGTTGAAATAATTGTAAAGCTTTACGACGAATGTGAGATGAACCTGCACCGTGCTGTTCATTTTATCGATGTGAAGGATTATGCGAATGCACATAACGCCTTGGATAAGTCCGGCGAGATTGTTAATGCACTTCGCTCGGCTCTCGATATGAGCGTGGGCGAAATAAGCGAGAACCTCGACAGTCTTTATGATTTTTTCTTTAAACAAATTGTTCACGCAGATATGAAAAAAGATAAGGAAATAATCACACAGCTTATTCCGCAAATCAGTGAGCTGAAGAGTGCTTTTGTTCAAATCTCGAAGCTGCCCAAGGGTTCGTCGGGTTATGAGTTGGAAATTGTGTGACGGTAACTATTTATGATTAATAATATTGAAATTTTTCTGCGTGAAGCAAACGGGCTTCTGTCGGCTTTGACCGATTATCGTGACGCAACCGAGCGGCTTTGTGCCATTAACTTGGACTCAATCAGTGCCGATGCGATTGATAATACTATATTCGCCATTGATGAAATTGAGGCTGTTTTAGGTGAGCGTGAGGTTATTAAACAGCGTGCGGAGAAACATGAAATAGCCATGACCGCTGTTATTAACGGGCAGAGCGAGGAAAGTGCCAAGCTAATCCGCAGTATGTTCTCGGTGCTTGCGAGCGGGGAGGAGGTCGTTATTTTAAGCGGTGATGATAAGCTGGCTAAAATTGCGATTGAAAAGCTGCTCGAAATGCAAAAGGACATTATCGGTAAGGACGGCGATTTTATTGCACGGCTCACAAGCAAGTTTGATGAAATTAAAGAGGCACTTAAGGGGCTTCAGGGAGATAAAAAGAAGATAGATTATTTGCAGAAAACTGCGGTTATCGGACAGGATTTGGGGTTTAAAGCGTAGAATAGTCCCGCACTGTGATAGTGCGGGATTTTTGTTATATTCCGGTGTAAATGACAGAACCGGGGTATTGTGTTAAAAGTTTGTCGGCGGTTAGAAAAACTATTCCCTCTGACATAGCCTGGGCGAGCATAATCCGGTCAAACGGGTCTTTGTGAATAGGTGGGAGAGAAGAAATAAGCAGTGTGTGCCGACCTGTTATGGGCAGTTCTTCATAACCTGCATTGAGGAGTCCGTTATATAGAATAAATGGGTCAATTATAAAATCTTCTCGCCCTTTACTGCGTTTTACAGCAACCTCCCAAATTACTGCAGAGCTGAACAAAAGTAAATTTGACTTATCCTCGATATATCCTATCGATTTTGGTGCTTTTTGTGAAAGCCTATCCGTTGCAAGCCAAACCATTATATGTGTATCAAGTAAGATTTTCATATTTATTCTCGTATTCCCCCTCAAACATTTTAATAATTTCTTCTCTATCTAAATCATCAAAATCGTCCGGAATTGATATTTGCCCTTTCAGGAAACCTATGCGGGGAGGTTGTTCGGGTGCTGTATACGGAATTACTTTAACAAGAGGACGACCGGATTTTGCAATAATAAACGACTCCCCTGCTGCCGCCTTTTCCACGAGCGAGGAAAGATGTGTCTTTGCGGCATGAATATTAATCTGTTGCATAAGCATACCTCCTTAATGTAGTAAACTAAGTATAACAGACTAAGTTCAATTTGTCAAGACTTTTTTACCATTTTAATCATGTCTTTTAGTTTTATTCTGTCGCCATTGTGCAGAATTATATGTTCGTAAACCTTTGCCACGAATATTGCAAATAATACAAGGCATAACGCTAAGAACCCGATTGCTAAAAACGCCTCGCCCCCGCTCATATCGCCGGACAGGATTGCTCCGGGGAGGGCGTAGGGAGAAGAAATCGGCAGGTAATACGACAGCTTTGCGATAAATCCGCCACCACCCTCACCCAATGAGAATAATGGGGTGATGTAGCTTAAATAAAACCCGAATACGCTTACGAGCATGAGCGGTTGTAATGCGGTTTGCAAGTCCTCTATCCGGCTTATGGTTGCTCCGATTAGTCCTGCTATCAGCGAATAAAACAAGAAGCCGAGAATGAATATTACTATTACCGCTATTATTTCAAGTGCACCTATCCCATTGAATGAGTTGCTTAATTCGGCAGATAATTCTTGAATTGCTGCGTCCTCGGTTTCTATTATTCCGAATACCTCGCCGAGTGCACCCATTGGCGAAGTTACAATAAATACTATTACTGTCAGACCGCCTACGGCTATTATTGAGGTTAGGGCGACTAATGCCATTGCTAAGACTTTCCCGATTATTACCGCTAAGGGTTTAACCGAGGTCAACAGCAGCTCCATAACACGGGAGGATTTTTCTGTAGCAATGGCTTGTGCTGTCATTTGGGCGTAGGTGAATATTAGAATGAAGAGTGCTATTGAGGTAATCATGATAATAAATGAACCCACCATTTCCGCAATGATGCCTTTTACCTCCTCGCCGTCCACCATTACCTTAAATAACACAGGTGCGTTAATCAGTGCCAGCTCCTCCTCGGTTATTCCGGTGGAGGTCAGTTTTGTGTGGTATAAAAGTGAGTTGAACACGTTTATGAGTTCCCAGCAGTCATCGCTTTTAATCACTTCAAGGCTTTGAGGGCGGGACATTGTGATTTCGTAGTAGATATTATTCCCCTCGCCGCCTTTTTCGATTACTGCCATTACCTCGGCTTCGGTGCTTTGTGTCACTTTATCGAGAATTACGCTTGTTTGAGATTGGGTAATGTATTCGTGCTCTATGTGCAGCTCTTTCAGGAATTCAAAGTCGAGGTTTAGCTCGGAATTGTCAAGAATATATACCTTGTTAATTTTGAACATGGCGATTTCTTCACCGATTATGTTCCCCTCATCGTCGGTGACTGTTACTGTGTTTTCCGGCTCGGCTAATAATGCGGGGAGGAAATTAGACCCCATTATCATAAGTACGAAAACTACAAGTGTGACAACGCAGCTCGCTATAAACGGTTTCGATTTGATTGTTTGTATGTAGGTGAATTTCATCACCCTTGACCAGCCCTTAGTCTGCATTTTCGTCACCTCCTACCTTTTCTACGAAGATTTCATGTAATGAGGGTTCTCTTAACTCGAATTTTACGAGGGTGATTTGGGATTCTACAATTTTTTTAAGCAGTTCCTGCCCTTGCTGCTCGTTTTGGGTTTTGAAGCAGATTCCGTTGGGGGTATGGGAAATAGGCTCTAACCCACATTCCTTGGCAAGGGGTAGGATATTCGTGTCGGCTTTTACGCTTAGGTTAATCCGCCCGTAGCCTTTTTTAATTTCGTTTAGGTTGCCTTGCAGGACTACATCGCCCCTGTTCATGATTACGATGTTTTCGCAGAATTCCTCCACTGTGGGCATTTGGTGGCTTGACATGATTATAAACTTGTCTTTTTCTATCTGCTCACGGATTATGCTTTTGAACAGGTCTGAATTAACCGGGTCTAACCCTGACAGCGGTTCGTCTAAAATAAGCAAGTCCGGATTTGATATTAGGGCGGCGGCAAGCTGGATTTTCTGCTGGTTGCCTTTCGATAACTGGTCGGCACGTTTTTTGCGGTATTCGTCGATTTTCAGCCGCCCGAACCAATAGTCAATCGACACGCCTGCGTCCTTGCGGTTCATGCCTTTTAATTCGGCGAAATAATACATCTGCTCGATTATGTTGTATTTCGGGTATAAGCCTCGCTCCTCCGCTAAGTAGCCCACTTTTTCATCGGTGACGACAAGCGGTTTGTTGTTCCATGTGACAGCTCCGCTTTCTTTCGCTAACATTCCTAAAATTACGCGGATTGCTGTTGTTTTTCCCGCTCCGTTCGTCCCGAGCAGTGCGAATACGCCGGGTTTGTCAATGTTGAAGCTGAGTTCTTTTACGGCGAAGTAGTCACCGTATTTTTTTCTGACGTTCTCTACACGTAAAGACATGTACCCCTCCTTAGTTATGCAATACTTTTTACAAGTATAGCATAGTTTTCTTGTTTTTGCAATTGTTCTTTATTTAATGAAATATTCATACAATGATTATGGGACAGGCTAACGTCCTATAATATATTAATTAAAACAAAGGAAACACAAAATGATAGAATTTAATGACTTCACCGAGAAAGCCAACAAAGCACTTAATGCCGCCGTGAAAACTGCTGCCGGGTTAGGGCATATCTATATCGGAAGTGAACATATACTCTGCGGGCTGCTGTCTGAGGAAAGCGGTGTCGCCGCCCTCGCTTTGTCTAAACAAGGCATTGTGTTAAATGAGATTACTCGAAAAATCGAGGTGGTTGTCGGGCGGGGAATACCTACCCGTTTGACCGCTAACGATTTTACTCCGAGAAGTAAGCGAATTTTAGAACATGCACTCACTGAGGCACGTTCGCAAAGGCATAATTTTGTGGGGACTGAGCATGTCCTTAAAGCGATTATCCGTGATTCGGAATGTTATGCTGTTCTTATGCTGAAAGAAATGGGGGTTAATCTATCCTCGCTTTATAACGATTGCGGGGGAGGCGATGACAAAAGTAAGAACGTGGCATTAAACGATTCCTCTGACAGTGATTTCGCCACTACCTCCACCGACGGTAAAAAAACGGTTAAGACGGCTTTGGGAAAGTATTGCCGTGACTTAACCGAGTTGGCGAAGCAAAATAAGATTGACCCTGTTGTTGACCGGGATAATGAGATTGAGCGTGTAATACAGGTGCTTATGCGTAGGAGGAAAAATAACCCTTGCCTTATCGGGGAGAGCGGTGTGGGGAAAACCGCCATCGCTGAGGGGCTGGCTCTTAAAATAGCACAGGGGGTTGTTCCCGAGAATATAAAAAATAAGCGGATTATGATGCTCGATTTACCGTCTATGCTTGCGGGGGCGAAATATAGGGGGGACTTCGAGGAGCGGATTAAGAATGCTCTTGACGAAGCTGTCAATGACGGGAATGTGATTTTGTTCATTGATGAAACCCACTCAATTATCGGGGCGGGGGCGGCTGAGGGGGCGATTGACGCCGCTAATATTCTTAAGCCCATTTTGGCACGGGGAGAGATTAGATTAATAGGGGCGACGACGATTGAGGAGTATCGCCGTTATATCGAAAAGGATGCGGCATTGGAACGCAGGTTCCAGCCCATTACTGTGGAGGAGCCTGACGAAAATGCGGCAGTGCGTATTCTAACAGGATTGCGGGACAAATATGAAGCACATCATAAGGTGAAAATCACCGACGATGCGGTAAAGGCTTCGGTGGAGCTGTCGGCACGGTATATCAATGACCGCTTTTTACCGGATAAGGCAATTGATTTAATAGATGAGGCGGCGGCGTTGTTAAGGCTACGCAAATACACCGCTCCCCCCGATATGCAGGAATTGGAAAATAAGCTTAAACGATTGACCGATGACAAGGCGAGTGCGATTAATTCGCAGGATTTTGAGGCGGCGGCGGCATTACGTGACGAGGAGCGGGAAATTACCGAAAAATTAAACAGTTATAAGGTAAGCATGGGGATTGCCTCAAAGAAAGCGGGCTTAAAAAGTAAAGAGGTTTATGGGGAGATAACCTCGGAAAATATCGCCGAGTTGGTTTCTAAGCAGACGGGGATTCCATTAGCAAGGCTGACACTTGACGAATCGGCGAAGTTATCGGATATGGAGGGTGAGCTTCAAGCAAAGGTAATCGGGCAGGACGAGGCGGTTTCGGCGGTTTCCCGTGCTATAAAAAGAAGCAGAGCAGGGTTCAAAAACCCTGCAAGACCAATCGGCAGTTTTATTTTCTTAGGGCCCACCGGTGTGGGGAAAACCGAGTTATGCAAAAGCTTGGCGGAGAACCTTTTCGGGGATAAGTCGGCGTTAATTCGGTTTGACATGTCCGAGTATATGGAAAAGCACACGGTTTCTAAGTTAATCGGGTCGCCGCCCGGATACGTCGGTTATGAGGAGGGAGGGCGGTTAACCGAGAAGGTGCGTCGTAAGCCTTATTCGGTGGTATTATTCGATGAGATAGAAAAGGCTCACCCCGATGTGTATAATATATTTTTGCAAATAATGGAGGACGGCATTCTCACCGCTTCGGACGGGCGGAGGGTGAATTTCAAAAACGCTGTTATTATTATGACATCGAATGTCGGTGCGTCGCTTATTACCGAGAATAAACGGGCGTTGGGGTTCGCTGATAATAGTGATAATGACGATTCGAGCGTAAACAGTAGGGTTATGGAGGAGCTGAAAAAGACGTTTAAGCCCGAGTTCCTTAATCGGGTTGACGATATTATTGTGTTCGGGAAGTTATCAGAGGAGAAAATAAGTGACATTTGTCGGTTATTGCTCGATGAGGTGGTCACACGAGCTATGGCGTTGGGGGTGACTGTTTCATTCACCGATGAAGCGGTAAGTGAGCTTGTTAAATTAGGGTATGACAAGATGTATGGGGCACGTCCGTTAAAGCGGGTCATTACTTCAAAAATAGAGGATATGCTTTCCACGAAGCTACTCGGCGGGGAGATTAAGAAAAACGACGTTATTCAATGCACAATTCACAATGCACAATTCACAATTAATAAATTATAAAGGCGGTGTATTATATGCAGTCAAGGTCAATAGAAGAGGTTTTAGCGGAGTTACGAAAGAAACATGATGTTGAAAAACAAGAAACAGAAACAGTATCTGTGCAGACATCGCAGAGGTTCGCAGAGTCGGTGCGTCGGGGTCGCCGTACTCTGCGGTTCGGGCATGTAGTAATCGTTCAAGCAGTTACTGCTGTGATTATTGTTTTAGTTGTGTTAACGGCAAGGTTTGCAAATCCGGAGTTTTTCGAGATTATTCAGACGTTTTTACGGGAGAATGTCTTTTGATACATTTACATATTAGAAATACGGCAGTTAATTTAGATTTTACGTTTTTTGCCGTGATTGCGTTATTTTTGGCGTTTGACGTTACGGGGTTTGGGATATTAAGCGTATTGGTCTGCCTTATTCATGAGGCGGGGCATTTGTTCGCTATGCTCATTCGGGGGGAGAAGGTAGAGTCGATTGTGTTTCGAGGGGGCGGGATTAAAATAATCCCGGAAATTAAGGGCGGGGATTCGATATTCGTGACAGCGGCAGGCAGTGCGGTAAATATCGGGTTGTTTTTCCTTTTGTATTTCACCTTGCCGAAAACCGACATTTATCCGGTTATGTTCGCTGTTTTGAACCTTGTTATCGGGTTGTTTAATCTGCTGCCTGTCGGGTGCTTGGACGGTAAGCGATTAGTCGAGAATATCCTGCCTTATAAGGTGGCTCGGATTGTGGAAATAATTGCATTAGCTGTGATATTAGTCGGGGTGGCTGCTGCGTTTGTGTTCGGCTCGGTGAATTTTACATTATTAATTGTGATAATTTATATAATGGTTATTGATATTTTTATAAAAGTGTGATATTATTGTTTCAATAACCTTGGGAGATATTATGTGAAAATGAGAGAAAACAATAAACGGGCGGGATTTTTAGATGAGGTGAGAGGCTTTGCTATATTATGCATGGTAGTCTATCACGTGATGTTCTTATTGAAATTCCAGTTTGAGGTAGATGTAAAGATATTCTTTGAAAGCTGGTTTTCTTATATCCAGTCCTTTTTTGCGGGGACGTTTATATTTATTTCGGGGACTGTCTGCCGTTATTCTAAGAATAATATTAAAAGAGGGGCACAGTGTTTTTTACTCGGAATGGTGGTTACATTCGTTGTGGCTTTGTTCGTGCCGCAGTTTCCTATATTGTTCGGGATTTTGCACTTCATGGGGATATGCATGATTTTGTTCGGGCTGGGTGAGAAAATGTGGGATTATATCCCCGCATTTATCGGAATAATCATATGTGTCGCTTTGTTTGTTCTTACCTTTAATGTACGTAACGGTTATTTAGGATTTGGCGAGCTTTCGATTGCTTTACCCGATATGTTATATGAGGCACGGTTGTTGTTCCCGCTGGGGTTCAGATATAAGGGATTCGATTCGGCGGATTATTTCCCCTTGTTCCCGTGGATGTTTTTGTTTTTCGCAGGAGGGTATTTCGGGGTTTATGTCAAGAATAATCAGATGCCCGCTTTCTTTTATAAGACACGTGTGCGGTTTTTAGCGGCGACGGGGCGGTATACCATATGGATTTATTTATTGCATCAGCCCATTGCGTTTTTAATATTATCAATTATTTTCAGAAATTCTGAAGTTTAGTGAAACAAAAAAGTGCTTTCGTTTGTATGTATATACAGAAAGTACTTTTTTATCATTAATTTACGGAGGTTGTACCGTGACAGAGTATACGTTTCGAGAGAAGCTCACACAGTATAAAAACACCGTGTTCCGCCTCGCTGTCGGTTATACCAAGAATATACAGGACGCCGAGGATATAACACAGGATGTGTTTTTGAAATTATACTGTAACGAGAAAGAGTTCGAGTCTGACGAGCACGAAAAGGCGTGGCTTATTCGTGTTACGGTCAACCTATGTAAAAATCATCTTAAGACAAGCTGGATGAGGCTGCGAAGCCCACAGTCTGAATATGACAGCAATACTGCGTTTTATGACGAGAGCAATATAGAAATGATGGAAATGCTTTCTAAGGTTAAACCGGATTATCGTGTACTGTTGTATCTGTTTTACTATGAACAATATAAAACATATGAGATTGCCAAGATACTTAAACGAAATGAGAATACGGTGAGGACACAGCTAAAACGTGCGAGAGAGCAATTGAGATTGCTTATGCTTGAGGAAAGGGGCGAGTTGTATGAATACAAGGTATGACAGCTTTTATAACAGCCTTGCTTTAGATGATAGGAAAACAGAAGAAATCATCAGAAGGGCGGTTAATATGAAACAGAAAAATGAGCGGATTAAAGGATTTGCACCGTTAATGGCGTTCGCCTCAATTGCACTTGTTGTGACATTGGGGTTTGGGATTTATTTTACGGCGTTCAGTGAATTTGGCGTGTTCGGGCAGAGGGACGGGGAGGACGATGACATTCCCGCAATTGTAAGCGACGATGAACCTGATATTGAGGATTTTCTACCCCCTCATTCCGACCCGACAGGCAAGATTATTATAAACATCAACACTTTTTCCGATGAATTGCGTGATAATATTCTCCGGCAGTTCTTGGCGGAAAATCCCGAGTTCTTTGAAAAGTATTATTTGCAATTTAATGTAATCGTTGAGGACAGCAAGTATATCATTGACGTAAACGACAGGTTAAATCAAGGGGCGGCTGATATTTTCTTAATGGATATTAACCATATTCAATCGATTATTAATAATCCGGGAATTGCGGCATTAAGTGACTTGGGTATGAATATAAACGAGGACGATTATTTTAATTATACCCTCGATTTAATGAGGGTGAATGACGAATTAATGGGGCTACCGGTGCATACTTGCCCGGGGACGGTGTTCTATCGTGCGGATTATGCGAGTGAATATCTCGGAATTAATTCACCCGAGGAGATGACTGCTGCAATTAGCACGTGGGACGGGTTAATTGAAACGGCGAAACGGCTTCATGAGAATTCCGGCGGGGAAATCAGCATGGTGTACAGCGTTGATGAGTTTATCCAAAGCATGTTAGCGGCGAGAACCGCTCCGTGGATTAAAGACGGCGAGCTTGTTCCCGAGGAGGAGCTTCTAAGACAATGTTATGACGTGGCAAGGGAGTTATACGATAACGGGTTGATTGCAAGCTATGAGGGGAGATGGTCGGTTTCTTGGTTTGATGAAATGCGTGACGGCGGGGTGTTTATGTATTTCGGGACGACGTGGTTCCACGATTATGTGATTAAACACACAGCATGCGGTGATGACCATCATGTAGTTTATAATGACCCTGAGCATGATTGCACCGGTAACGGTTCCTATGGATTATGGGCGATGGCATTACCTCCCGAGCCGTTCTTCTGGGGTGGGACGTTTGTTGGGGTTTCTAAAACTGCGGTGAATGACCCCGAAAAAAATCAAGCGATAGCACAGCTAATTGAATGGATTAGCAATAATTCGGCAAGTGCAGGGACGGATTTTTTCGCTTTTTCTAATAAATCAGACACTGACAGGGTTAATGAAAGCGAGTTCTTGGGCGGGCAGAACGCTTATACCGTGTTCGCACAAGCGGCGGAGAATATAGAAAATCTTGTTATTTTCGATGAGTATGACAATCGGTTCGTCGAGGTTGTTCTTGAGGCGATTGCGGAGGGGTGGAGCTTTGAGGAGATGATGGAGAGGTTTAATATGATAGTGGAGTATGGTCACGATATATTGTTAACGTAGACAGGGACACCATGTATGGTGTCCCTACGGGTTATGGGGGTTGGGTAGCGGGCGGACAGGGTCGTCCGCCTCTACGTTTTTTATGGTCTTGAAAGGTTAAGATGTTCGATTACAGCAGATTGAATGAACCCCGAAAAATTCATGTTCGATTCTTTCACCGCTTCATCAATCCATGCCGGTAAAGCGATATTGCGGCGAACAGTGCGGTTTTCATGTTTTCGACGGTATTCGTCAAAATCAATGTCAACCCATGTAATTAATTCGTTAGATTTTCTTTTAGGTTCGGTTGTTGACGGTTCGGGTATTGGTTGATTTTTGTCTTGTTTACAAATTCCCCATAATCCGATTGCATCGCGAGCCATAAAAATAGCCTCCGCCATATTTTCGCCTTGTGTGTTTATCTCAAGGTCGGGAACAGAAACAACAAACCCACCCTCTTTTGCCGGAGTTAAAATAACAGGATATACCTTTTTCATTGAAATTCGCCTCCTTTTCTATAATAATGTGAGGTGAGACAGACGATTATTTTAATCTGTGCCTCTTGATAATTGCTTTGGCTAAGCCTTCTTTGATTTCTGTGTGTCTCGGTATCGGTTCTTCATTTACACCGTTGGTGTAGATTGTATGATTACTGCCCTCTCTGTCGAACCACCATCCGTTTTTCTCGAAAAGTTTTATTAAATCACGTCGTTTAATTTTACCCACCTCCTGCATATATTATACACAATAAATACACAATTGTCAACATTTATTTAGTTTTAGTAAAAACGGGTGGGCGGAGTTTGTTTTAAACTCCGTCCGCCCCTACGTTTTCAGAAATTACCGATGAATTCCAGAGCTTTTTCTTCACCTATGAAGAACATGCTGTCTTCACCGATTTTTAGCCAACCGTGGCTGTTTACCGTAAACTCAGTATCATTATCAACTGTAAAGGTGACGGCGATACTATATTCCTCTTGGAAGAACCAGTAGTGATATTCTAACCGTAATGGTGTTTTGTCGGACAGCAGTTTTTCTACTGCGGTATCGAATACTTCGTTTGTGTGTACTGCGAGGTATTCGCCGAGTGTGGTTTTCATTAATGTTAAGGGTTGGTCGATTTCGACTTTGAATATTTTGGGAATTATAACGGGGTATAACTCCTGTACCATACCGTCGTAGTGGACGATTATCTCCTGTCCGGCAAAGTATGAGCCGTCTGCCGAGAGGTGTGCTAATGTTCCGTTGCCGCCGTATAGGTCGTTGGTGAATACTAAGAGGGAGTTATTGTTTGTTGACATTACGGTTGCTCGGAAGGAATGGTGTTCTTGGACTTCGCTCGCTATCGTATATTCTTTTGAATCAATTATTACCGATTGCACTTTTTCTCCGATTAATTCTTCTTTGTGAATAAAATGAATTACAAGTCCGACAATTTCACCGTTTTCAGCAACTACATGCAAAAAATGAATTGAAGTGAAGGAGTTTGAAATCTTAACCTTATCAGTGAATGTGACTTCGTACCTTTCACGGCTACACAAAGCCGAATTAATCTCCTCATTAAATTCGTCAAAGCTATAATAAATCAACACTGAATAATCCGAAAAACTTATTTTTTCTAATGCTACGGGAAAACCTTTTACAATTGTTTCTTCGTTGATGATGGTTTCGTTCTGCTTTGCGGGAATGTAATCAGCGGTGAAAGTTGCGGTGAATATACCCTCCATGACCGGCTCGAAGCGTTCAAAAAACGGGACCTCGGTTTTCGACTCGTATCGGTAAACGCCTATTCTTGTAAATTCGAGCACAAATTCTTCGCCGATAACATCAGTTGTCATAATTTTTATATTGAAATACAGTATGCCGTCTTTAACATAACGGTCTGCGTCTTTGCTTAACGGATTAATGTCGGAGTGTATTAATTCATTTGAATGACTAAGATATGCGGGATAGTAAGTGTCGTATTTAAGATGCTCCAATAATAAATAATTCTCATTTTCATCGAATATATAATCGTTCGTCGGTTTCATCTCAAATAAAACATTGAAATAATGCTCGTCACCGTGTATTTCTAATAGGCGTACATCTAAATCAAGAGTATTTTCATGGATTGTGAAATTAGTCGATTTTTCCGCTTCGGTGCGGGGGTCGATGGCGGGGACGGCTTCTCTGAAGGTAATCCCCCACAGTAACGCTGTTCCTGCAATCAGAGTAAGACATGCCGCCGATAATACTGCGATGTTGGCTTTCCACGGTTTTTTAACGGGGACGCGAGCATTAGCGTTATCGAGCATACGGTATTTCGCCCTTTCGTCGGGTTCGATTACATCAAACGCATTTATAATTTTTTCATTTTTCATAATAATCATCTCCTAATATAGTTTTCAATAGCTTTCTTGCTTCGCTTAGGTAATTGCGGATTGTAGATTCCGGCTTTTTCAGGATTTTTGCGACTTCGGCGGATTTATACCCCTCATAATAATACAGCCAGACTGTCAGCTTATACTTTTCCGGGAGGGAGAGAACCGCCTCTAATACATCACGGTTGTCGCTGTCCGTATGACGTAATATGTTTGAGTAGGTGGAAATGTCCTCGTCACGCCTGTGCCGCTTTTTCAAAAAGTCCTTGCAGACGTTTCCCGCTGTTCTGATTAGCCACGCTTTCTCGTGTTCGGTGTCGTTGAACACGGGAGATTTTTTGATTAAACGGTAAAAGGTTTCGGAAACGCTGTCCTCGGTGTCTGCCGGGTTCTTCATAAAAGTGAAGCAGACACGATAGATTGTATTAACCTGTCGGTTGTATATTTCGGTAATCTCGTTATGCGAGCTCAACATAAGGAATTCACCGCCTTTCATTAGTAACACGATTTATATGGTGAAAATGCCGGATTTTTTTGTAAAAACAGTTTCCATAAAGTTTTCACGCTTTATGTATTGAAAAATTTGATTTTATGTAGTATAATGTTATTTGTTAAATATGTCTTATACCGAAAGGAACAAATACATATGGCTTCTTCAAGAAACTTTCAGTCCATGCCTGCACTGCCTATGCGTGGGTTGGTTATCTTTCCGAAAATGATTTTGCACTTCGATGTGGGGCGGGAGAAATCTGTCGATGCACTTAAAGCGGCGGCGAACGGCTCAAGGAAAATATTCCTTGTGGCTCAAAGGGACGCAACCGTTTCTCACCCGGAAACAAGTGAGATTTATAAAATCGGTGTTATTGCCGAGGTGAGGCAGATTCTTAAAACTCCGGAAAATACCACCCGTGTGCTTGTCGAGGGATTGCAAAGGGCGAAGTTAATCTCCATTGACTCGAATGACCCGTTTATGAAATGCACCGTTTCTCCGATTGCACAAACATCGTCACGCCTTTCTTTAAATGAAGAATGTGCATTAGCCCGTATGCTTTTAGAAGTGTTCAAGCGGTATTGTTCCCTTGCTCCTAAGATGCCCAATGAGCTGTATCAGACTATATTAACCGAGACGAGCTTAGATAAATTATTCGACAGCATTGTGTTTAATATTTACTTAAAACCCGAGGATAAACAGGATTTGCTCGAAATTAACGGGGTGAAAAAACGAATTGAACGCCTGCTTTCTGTTCTTGAGAGTGAAATCGGGATTATGGAACTTGAAATTGATATTCACGAGCAGGTGAGAGATTCCTTGGAACGTAACCAGCGTGAGTATTATATGAGAGAGCAAATGCGGATTTTGTCACGCCAGTTAGGTGACAGAGATGACCCTCAAGAAGAATTTTACGCTTATGTCGATGATATTGAGGCAGTCGGCTTTGATGAGGATACTGAGGAGAAGTTAGTTCGGGAGGCGGAGAAATTATTAAAATTCTCGCCGTCTTCACAGGAGGCGGGGGTTGTTCGTGCGTATTTAGACATGGTTTTGGAAATGCCGTGGAACCATTATACCAAAGAGAAAATAGATATGGCTAAGGCACAAAAGCAGCTTGATAAAGACCATTATGGCTTAAAAGAAGTCAAGGAACGTATTCTTGAATTGTTCGCTGTTCGAGCACTCAAGCCCGATGTTAAGGGGCAGATTATCTGCCTTGCGGGGCCGCCGGGAGTGGGTAAGACCTCGGTGGGTCAGTCAATCGCAAAGGCGTTGGGGCGAAAGTATGCACGGATTTCATTAGGCGGCGTTCGTGATGAGGCAGAAATTCGGGGTCACAGGAAAACCTACATAGGGGCAATGCCGGGCAGAATTGTTAATGCATTAAAGCAGTCAAAATCAATGAACCCCGTTATTTTGCTTGATGAGATTGATAAGATGAGTAACGATTATAAGGGAGACCCTGCCTCGGCTATGCTGGAGGTTTTAGACACCGAGCAGAATATAGCCTTCGTTGACCATTATCTTGAAATTCCATTGGATTTAAGCAGGGTTATGTTCATCACCACTGCGAATAATACAGATGAAATTCCCGCTCCTTTATTAGACCGCATGGAGGTTATTGATTTAAGCAGTTATACAAGGGTTGAAAAGTTTAACATAGCTAAGAAACACCTTATTCCCAAGCAATTGAAAAAACACGGGTTAACCGCTTCACGAATGGGTATATCCACTGATGGTGTGTATACTCTTATAGATTCCTATACAAAGGAAGCGGGGGTTCGTAAGTTAGAACGGAAAATCGCCTCCCTATGCAGGAAAGCGGCTAAGGAGATTGTCGGTAACGGTTTAGAAAACAGTGCGGTGTCGGAAGACGGGCGAACACAGTTCGCCCCTACGAAAGTCGTGTTCAACCCGAGTAACCTCGAAAAGTATCTCGGTGTCAAGAAGTATTTACCCGAGCATCTTCCGGAATCTGACGAGGTGGGTGTGGTTAACGGGTTGGCGTGGACATCGGTGGGCGGTGTGCTTATGCCGCTTGAAGCCGTGATTATGGAGGGGACAGGGAAAATCGAAATTACCGGGTCTTTGGGCGAGGTCATGAAGGAATCGAGTAAGTTAGCGGTCAGCCTTGCACGGACATTGGCAGTTCAATATAATATTGACCCGAATTTTTATAAGGACAAGGACATTCATATTCACGCACCTGAGGGAGCAGTTCCGAAGAACGGCCCGTCGGCAGGGGTGGCAATGATTACTGCGTTAATCTCGGCTTTGTCGGGGATTAAGGTTCGCCGTGATGTTGCTATGACGGGTGAGATTACACTGCACGGGAAAGTCCTCGCTATCGGTGGGCTGAAAGAGAAGACTATGGCGGCTTATAAGGCAGGTGTCAAGACCGTGATTATTCCTAAGGAGAATGAGCCTGATATTCAAGAGCTTGATGAAGCTGTTCGTGGGGCGTTGAATTTTGTGATTGCCGAGAAAATTGAAACTGTTCTTGAAGCTGCGTTAGTCCGTAGTGAGCCGCTAATGAAGTATAAACTTGACAATGTGATTGAGAATATGGGGTTCACCATTGACGAGCAGCCCGCTTCACGTTCACGAAAGGAAATCCCGGGGCGGAGGAAGTAGGTTATTTTACCCATTTCATCGAAATATCGAATGCCTTAACCGAATGAGTTAATGCACCCAAGCTTATTATATCAATACCTGTTTCGGCAACCTCACGTATGTTATTTAACGTGATGTTGCCGCTTGCTTCTAATAAAGGGCGTGGGTTAAGCGGGCGAACACAGTTCGCCCCTACAGTCATTGCTTTATAATCCATATTATCGAGCATGATTATGTCTGCTTTTGCCTGTATGGCTTCATTTAATTCATCGAAATTGCGAACCTCGACCTCTATCATAATAGTGTGACCGGCACGTTCACGAAGGGTTTCAACGGCTTTTGTAATCGAGCCGTATGCGTCGATATGATTGTCTTTTATTAACGCCGCAGAACTCAGATTATACCTGTGGTTACTGCCGCCCCCGCATAACACTGCGTATTTTTGTAATGCTCGTAAACCGGGGAGGGTTTTTCTCGTGTCGGTGATTCTTGCGTTAGTTGAGCTTACCGCTTTGACACATTCATGGGTATATGTCGCAATGCCGCTCATATGCTGTAAGATATTCAATGCTGTTCGCTCGGCTTTGAGCATACTTGCACTACTGCCGCTGATTTTTGCAATTATGTCGCCGTTATTAATTTTTTCGCCGTCTTTAAAAAAAACGGTGGTTTTTGTGTTGTTATCAAGCATTGTAAACACTCGTTGGGCTATTGTTATTCCGGAAAGAATTCCGTTTGATTTTGCGATTAATTCTGCGGTGCCTTGCACGGATTCATCAATTAATAAATCGGTGGTTACGTCAATGTAATTAATGTCCTCCGCTAAGGCGGTTTTGATAATATTATCAATGTAGAAATCGGGTAGTTTAGGCAGGTTCATCTGTACTCCTTTTAATTAATATAATTATTGAAAACGCATTTTTTATTTCAGATTGGATTTCACCCATTTATCATATAACCTATCAAATGCAATATACAATGTAATTGCACTAAGCACGTCTTTAACGAATTCTACATTCTCATCACCCCAATTTATACATATAGCAAATAAAGTAACAATTGCTATAATTAGAAAGTTAAATATATACGTTTCTTTTTTTGATTGCATATAATCATATTCATTGTTATCTGATTTCTCAACGTATTCATCATACGTGATTTTTCCTTTTTTATATTTTCTTTTAACAAAGAATTTCTCACAATAAAAATATATTCGGATAATTGTATATGACGTTAAATAATTAAAATTGAAACTAATAAAAACAGCAATAATGTTCGCCATAAAGAGATTAAATCCTAATAAAAAATAATAAATAATTAAATATAGTATGCAACTGACAATCGGACTAATAATTAAACACAAGGAATATAAGTGAAAGTATTTGATAACATTATGAAACTTTGTTTTATTAATTACAAACATTGATATTGTAACGGGTAACGCCAACACAAATAATACAATCAAGCAGGCAATTCCGCTTCCCCTAAGTATTTGACTTATTATTCTTATATTCTTGTTCTTTTTATTGATTTGGAATAAATTTGAGAATAATATGAATAGAAAACTTGTTAAAAAGAAAAAGGATACATAAAAGCAAAACATTTTATCAAATGCTCTGTTTGTGATGAAAGTTAATAAGAAAAACATAATCGCAAAACTAAGAGTAATGAAAATTACCGGGATTATTCTTTTATTGTTGTTCTCGTCACCATAAAGAGCGTTTAAAAATTCATTAAACTCTTTAATAATTCTTTTTATTGATTTCCTCATCTATTGTTCTCCATCACGTCTTTTAACACTAACCATGCTGTTGTTACTAACGACTTAACCTCGGCGAATTCGGGGGTTGTTGCGAATTTTCCTGTGTCTAACAGGTTCTTCAATTCATTAAGCCTTGTGAAGCCGTTCGCCGCCTCGGTGTAATTCGGGGTGACGAAAAATGATTTCTGCATAATGTCCCGCACTTCTTCCTTTATTCCGTCGGGTAAAGCCTTACCCTTGCTGTCGGGTATCTTTATGGCAAATTGTGCATTGTGCATTGTGTTTTGTGAATTGTTAATATTTTCTGCTGTCAGCCTGCTGAACACCAACGCCTCAAGCAGTGAATTGCTGGCTAACCGATTAACCCCATGAACGCCCGTAAATGCACATTCGCCTGCCGCATATAAGCCGGGTACGTTGGTTTCGCCGTGTGCTGTTACGGTAATCCCGCCCATTAGGTAATGCTGGCAGGGGTAAATCGGTACGGGTTCTTTGGTTAAATCATGCCCTTTTTTAAGCAATCGCTCATATATCATGGGAAACCTTTGTTTTATGAATTCAGGGTCTTTATGTGAAATATCAAGGTAGAAGTCTTTACTGCCTGTTCTCTTTTCCTCTTTCATGATGTTACGGGAAACCACGTCACGTGGGGCAAGCTCGTCGGTGAAGCGTTCCTTGTCGCAGTTGTAAATGTACGCTCCTTCACCCCGCAACGCTTCGGTGAGTAGGAAGCATTCATGATTTTGCCTGTCGGCAAAGGCGGTCGGGTGGAATTGAATAAGGTTCATTTTTTGAATATCCGCCCCTAAGTTGTAGGCGAATTGAATCCCGTCACCCGTGGCAATTGCTGAGTTTGTTGTGAAATTATAAATTCCGCCCACTCCACCTGTTGCAAGAATGGCAACATCTGTGCTATAATAGTTACGTTGGGTTTTTATCATTACCTCTGTTATAAAGCCGTCACCTTGTTTATCAATTCGCAGAACCTGTGCGTTTTCTAAGCAGTCTATATTTTTAAATTGTTTGACTTTTTCGATTAACGCTGTCACTATTTCCCAGCCGGTACTGTCCTTATGGTGTGCAATTCTGTTTTTGGAATGCCCCCCCTCTAAGGCGAGAGAGATTGTTCCGTCGGGGGTTTTGTCAAAGCTTACGCCTAATTCAATCAGCCTTTCGATGTTTTGCCGCCCGTGTTCAACGAGGATTTGCAGGTTTTCTTGATTGTTCTCGCCGCCTCCCGCTGTTAAGGTATCGTTAATGTGGGTGTCAAGACTGTCGTCTTCTTCGTTCATTACTGCGGCGACACCGCCTTGTGCTAATGCTGAATTGCACAAGGTAAGCTCCCGTTTCGATAACAGGAGGATTTTGAGGCGGCTGTCGAGGTTCAAAGCTGCATACAGCCCCGATACCCCTGCCCCGATTATTATAACATCGTAATTCTTAAATTGCATATGTACCTCGAAACATTATTTCATTTACAGGCGGACATTTTATTTTACGGGCGGACAGGGTCGTCCGCCCCTACAGAAAGGATTATTTTTTATGGAACAGACAGCCATTCTCGCAGGGATTGACACCGGTGAATATGATGCCGAGATTTCAATGGAGGAGCTTGGTGAGCTTGCTAAAACAGCGGGGGCTGAGGTCGTTGCACAGGTTATTCAAAAACGCCCGTCCCCGGATACTGCAACGGTTTTAGGTGAGGGGAAGATAGAGGAAATTAAAGAATTGTGCAAGTCTATGGAAGTGGATTTGTTGATTTTCGATGTGGAATTGTCGGCGAGTCAAATTCGCAATATCGAGAAAATTACCGAGGTTCGAGTAATCGACAGGACTATGCTTATTCTTGATATATTTGCGGGGAGGGCAGTTTCAAAGGAGGGTAAGCTGCAGGTTGAGCTTGCACAGCTGAAGTATCGCTTGCCCAGACTTGCGGGTATAGGGACGGCATTGTCACGCCTTGGGGGTGGTATCGGTACACGCGGACCGGGTGAAACTCAGTTAGAAACTGACCGCCGACATATTCGCAGACGGATAGAAAAATTAACCGAGGAGTTAAAGGAATTAGAAATTCGCCGCAGCTTCTCCCGCTCTCGAAGAAAAAAAGACAGTGTGTTAGTCGGGGCGATTGTGGGTTATACCAATGCGGGAAAGTCAACCCTTTTGAACTCCTTGACGGGGGCAGATGTTTTAGCCGAGGATAAGCTGTTCGCAACGCTTGACCCCACCTCCCGAAATATAGAATTACCAGACGGGAGAAGCCTTTTATTAGTTGACACAGTAGGGCTGATTAGGCGACTGCCGCATAAATTAGTAGAAGCGTTTAAGTCTACCTTAGAGGAAGCCGCCTGTGCCGATATAATACTGCATGTGCGTGATGTTTCTGACCCGGAATCCGACGAAAAATCAGTTGTGACTTCTAAAATTTTGGCGGAGCTCGGGGCGGCGGAAATCCCTGTCGTGAATGTGTTAAACAAATGCGATGTTTTAGAAAATAATCCGCCGGAAAACGAGAACACTGTGTTGGTTTCTGCGAAGAACGGGACAGGCTTTGAAAAGTTATTGGAGGTTATCACAGTTAATTTACCGGCTCAGGCTAAGAGAATGAATCTGCTTCTGCCTTTCGATAAAGCGGGATTGGCGGCGAAAATTCGGGTCAACGGGAAGGTGTTTCATGAGGAATACACCGAAACCGGGTTAAAGTTAGATGCACTTGTGGAGGAGAGGTTGGTTAAGGAGATGAGCGGTTATACAATTAATAATTAATAAGTAATAATGAATAATAGTTGTGTCGCCTGTGGCGACGGGTTTTGGAATAAAATCTTTGCGGACGCAAATACCAAAATTATTCATTATACATTATTAATTATACATTACTTCTGTGCCGCCGATGTTCCTAATCCTCACAACATGGCAGGTGTTGGCACCGAATACAGTTTCTATATTCATTTTAAAGACTTTAAGGCTTTCATTAGGTACAAACGCTTGAATAGTCCCCTCAAAGCCGCCTCCGTGGACACGGCACGCACCCGTCCTCGCTAAGGCAACCTCTGCGACGTTTAAGCCGATTCCGAGGGGCTGAACCGTGGGGTTCTGCGGGGAGTAGACGTTTTGCAGGTATTTATACGAGCTGTCGCCCGATTCGTTAATGTAGCTCAAAAATGCGGGGAAGTCCCCAACTCTTAATGCGTGGACTAACTTGTCAACCCTGTTATTCTCTTCAAAAAAGTGGAGCGAACGCAATACCGCCCTGTCGCCGCATTTTTTCCGCAGAATATTAATGTTTAAAATAATGTCCTGCTTGCAGATTTGACGGAGGTTCTCGGTGTCAAAGTGAGCGGCAATCGCTTTCATGTCGCCGGGGACTGCTGCATAATCCTCGGTTAAATCAGCGTGTGAGCCTTTGGTGTCGATTATGCATAAAGTATGCCCGAATTCTTCAAAATTGGCATTGACATTCTCAATTATGGGTGAACCCTTTTCTTTAAAATCAATTGCAACAAATCCGCCGACGGAGGAGGTTAATTGGTCCATAAGCCCCGACGGTTTCCCGAAATAGTTGTTTTCGGCAAATCCGCAGATGTGTGCGATTTTTATTGGTGAGATTTTTCCGTCGTTATAAAGATAAGACAGGATTGTGCCAATCAGCACTTCAAATGCCGCTGACGACGACAGCCCCGAGCCGATTGCCACCTTTGATGTGGTGTAGGCTTTGAAACCGCCGATTTTCATTCCGCCCTTGCTGAAGCCTTTTGCAATTCCCCTAATCATGGCGTTCGGGAGGAGCTTTTCTTCTTCTAAGGGTTCAAGATTATCTAATTCTACTCGGCTTTCCTCAAAACCCTCGGATTTTACCACAATCACATTTTCTTCAATGGGGACAACTGCGGCGATTATATCAAGGTTCACCGCCGCCGAGAGAACCTTTCCGTTGTTGTGGTCAGTGTGGTTGCCGCCGATTTCAGTTCTTCCGGGGGCGGAAAAGTAGCGGAATGGTTGCTCTGTGTCACCGAAGTGTGAGTTGAATGAGGTTTTGAGATTGTCGTATCTTATGCGTTGTTTTTCAAGGAAGAATTCATTCCCCTCGCCGGTTAAATCGTAGAGCTCCTCAACACGGTAAATAGTGGGTTTGTACATATTGTCACCTCATCATCGGCTGAATTTATTATAATAATTAAGTATAACATAAAAATTTACTCTTGACAAGATAATTATTTTATTGTATAATACAGTTTATACTTTGTCGCTTTAAAGCGACAACAAAGAAGATTGGGAGAGATTGACATGTTTATAAAAGTGGCATTACTTTTGTTATTCTTTGGGGTAACAATTTTTATCGGGATTTACTATCGCAAAAGGGCGAAAAATGTGAACGACTTCGTTCTCGGCGGGAGAAACGTAGGTCCGTGGCTTTCGGCGTTTTCGTATGGGGCAACGTATTTCTCGGCGGTGGTGTTCGTGGGGTTTGCGGGGCAGTTCGGCTGGAGGTTCGGGACGGCGGCAGTCTGGATTGGACTGGGCAACGCCTTCATCGGTTCATTAGCGGCGTGGTTGGTTTTAGGACGGCGTACCCGTGTTATGACCAATCACCTCAAAAGTGCCACTATGCCGGAGTTTTTCGGGGCGAGGTTCTTGTCGCCTGCTTTGAAAATCGGGGCGTCGATTATTGTTTTTATATTCCTTATACCGTATACCGCTTCGTTATATAACGGGCTTTCGAGATTGTTCGCTATGGCGTTCGGTGTCCCCTTTGAGTATTGCATTATCGCTATGGGGATTATTACTGCCGTATTCGTGGTTGTCGGCGGGTATTTCGCAACGGTGGTAAATGATTTTATACAAGGCTCGATTACAATAATCGGGATTGTTGCTGTTATTGCCGTGGTTTTGGGGAATAACGGCGGGTTTTTGGCGGCGATTGAATCCCTTGCAAGAGTTGAAGCTGATGTTCCGGGGGTGTATACCTCGTTTTTCGGGCCTGACCTTGTTTCTTTAATAGGCGTGTTTATACTTACCTCGTTCGGTGCGTGGGGGTTGCCGCAAATGGTGGCACGGTTTTATTCCATTAAGTCTGAGAAGATGATTACAAAAGGTGCGATTGTTTCTACCGTTTTTGCAATTCTTGTTGCGGGTGGGTGTTATTTCTTAGGAAGCTTCGGGCGGCTTTATGCACATATGGATATTTATAACGAAAATGGCGGGGTTATATTTGACGCAATTATTCCGGAAATACTCTCTGAGTTGCCGGAAATTATGATTGGGTTGGTAATTGTTCTTGTGTTTGCGGCTTCCATTTCCACCCTGTCTTCCTTGGTTATGGCATCCTCGTCTACATTGACACTTGACTTTTTAAAGGGGCATGTTGTTAAAAATATGAGCGAGAAACAACAATTAATTATCATTCGTGCGTTAATCGTTGTGTTTATTGCAATTTCTTCGGGATTGGCAATCTTCCAGTATAGCGGCGGAATTACATTTATTGCACAGCTTATGGGTATTTCTTGGGGGGCATTAGCCGGGTCATTCCTTGCACCGTTTTTGTATGGGCTGTATTGGAAGCGTGTGAGTAAGATTTCTGTGTGGGTCAACTTCATATTCAGTACATCGGTTATGGTGCTTAATATTATTTTCCGTGATTCGTTTCCGACGTTGCTGCAGTCGCCGATTAATGCAGGGGCGTTCTGTATGTTAGCGGGGCTTGTGATTGTACCGTTAGTGAGCTTGTTTACGAAAGCCCCCGCAAAGGAAAAAGTGGAACACTGCTTCTCTTGTTATGAAGAGAAGGTTACTACTACCAAAAAAGAAGCATTGGGAGAATAATTATGTTTTTTGATAAAACTGCCGAGACTATGCCGAGAAGTGAGCTACAGTCATTGCAGGTTCAGCGGCTACGTAAGAATATCGCACTTTGTTATGAGAAATCCGCATTATACAGGAAGAAGTTCGATGATGCGGGGGTTAATCCCAATCATATTAATTCGCTGTCGCATTTAAAAAATGTGCCTTTCACTTACAAGGACGATTTCCGCTCACAGTATCCCTTTGATATGTTTGTAGTTCCTATGAAGAAGATTCTGCGTCTGCACGCTTCCTCGGGGACGACGGGGAAACCCACTGTAGTCGGGTATACTCGAAATGACCTTGATACTTGGAGCGACTGCGTGGCACGGTTAATCGTAGCAGTCGGTGCTAAGGAAGACGATATTGCACAGGTGGCGTTCGGGTATGGGTTGTTCACGGGGGCGTTGGGGCTTCATTATGCTTTGGAGAAAATCGGGGCGGCAATAATCCCTATGTCCTCCGGAAATACCGAGAAACAGGTCATGCTTATGAAGGATTTCGGGACGACTGTGTTAATCGCAACACCGTCCTACGCTCTTCATATAGGAGAGGTTGCACGTGAGGCGGGAGTAGCCGACGATTTGAAAGTGCGGCTTGGTTTATTCGGCTCGGAGGGGTGCACTGCCGAAATGCGGGTGCAGATTGAAAAATTGCTGAACCTGTTCGCTACCGACAACTATGGAATGAGCGAGGTTATGGGACCGGGGGTTTCGGGGGAATGTGAGTTCAGGTGTGGGTTGCATATTAATGAAGACCACTTTATTCCCGAGATAATTGACCCTGTCACTGAAAAAGTCCTCCCTGAGGGGGAGAAGGGTGAGTTGGTTCTGACTACACTTACAAAAGAGGCACAGCCGGTTCTGCGTTATCGAACCCGTGATATTACTTCGTTGAATTATGAAAAATGTGAGTGCGGCAGGACGTTCGTTCGCATGGCGAAGACAACCGGGCGTACTGATGATATGCTGAAAATCCGCGGAGTGAACGTCTTCCCGTCGCAGATTGAAAGTGTGATTATGACCATTAGTGAGGTTGCACCGTATTATGTGATTATTGCCGAGAGGGAGGGTAATCAAGATACTTTGGAGGTTCGAGTGGAGCTGCTCGACGGGTCACTGTTAGACAGTTATGCACTGTTGGAGCGGCTTCGTGAGAAGATTAAACATGACCTGCGGACGGTTTTGGGGTTAGATGTGAAGGTTATGTTGGTTGAGCCTAAGTCGATTGAACGGTCATTGGGGAAAGCGAAACGAGTATTCGATAACAGACAGAAATAAACCACCCCCCGGCTACGCCGTACCCCTCCACAGAGGGGAATTAATACCGCCTTTACTGTAAAAGTAAAGGCGGGTTTGTGTTATAGTGTAATCCACATCGCCGGACGAATGCCGACATGGGTCATGTGCGTGCTGCCACCCTTGATAACTTCACCGAAATAATTAGCGAAAGCGGCACCGCCTGTATAACCATAATCGGCGGGAGACCTAAGCCACCAAATATCCGACATGTTACCGGAATTCAAAGCGATTCCTGCAGAGTATTTATTAGCTTCATCAACGCTTAACAGGAAAATATAATCTGTTGTATTCACGCCGCCCGGAGTCGGTCCGTTATCTGCATTAATAACCGTTGTCTGCCGAATTCTTGCCCTGTCTGTTGAATTGAAACTGTTGTAAAAATCACCGTTAAGCCATTTACGAATATCGCTGTCTGCCCATGTTATAGCGTCAACTTGTCTATGATAAGCCCTGTTATCTATAACCCTATCGGTCAGTATCAACGCCCTATCACCTTGAACGTCTAACACCCGCCAGTCATACCCGCCTAATTGAATTATATCGCCGACATTTACGGTAATGGGTTGGGGTTCGTCGGGGTCACCGGGTAGCCCGAAATCATCGTCATAAGCATGCATTTCGTAGTCTTCGTAGTCGGGGTGACCGGGTAGTGACCAACCGGAACCATCTTCAAAACTATGCATTCCGTAATAGATTAACTCACCAATTGTTGTGCCGGTTGTTTCGATATTTTCGTTACGTAATAATTTCCATTTATAAGTCTGCCCCGATATATTAACATGAAGAGTGTCGTGTCCCTCAACCCAATATGTGCCTGCTTCATCATAACCGTAAGCATAGTAATCAATGAGTCCATGGTCTTTATAGTCGTCTCTCCATGTAGCGGCGTCGGTATGTATATACGTAACTATGCCGTTTCGGTGGAATGCGTAATGATAAGGAGCCGCTCCGAAAACTAAGAATACAACTTCCTCCTCAACTTCGTACATATATTCCGCATTTTGGACGAACGGCATGGGGTGGGGAGCGGTGGTAGTCGGTGGCGGTGAGGTTGTTTCTTCAGCAGTCGTAACCTCGGTGACTGCTTCGTCTGCCGCTGTTGTTTCGTCGGGTTCGCCGGTAGTGTCACAGGCGGTAAAAGTGAGTATAAGCGACAGTGTAAGTAATAGCGAGAGTAGTTTTTTCATAATAATGCTCCTGTTGAGTTAATCAAGTATTGCTTTATAATATCACTAAAAACCGTGAATGTCAACTCTATACTTTTAAATTAGTTGACATTTAGTTTAATATGTGTTAGTATTATATTAAAGATAAAGTAAATTAAGGGGGTTCGTTATGAGGAAATATATCTGCCCGATTTGCGGTTACATACATGAAGGGGAAAATCCGCCCGTGTTCTGCCCGTTATGCAAGTGCGGCGGGAAGAAGTTCGAGCGTTCGTCAGAGGTGGTTGCACCGAAAATCGCCCCTGTGGCTGTTATTGGGGATGAACCATCGTCTATTCCGGAAACTGAGCCGTTTTTTGAACCTGACCCGGAATTACCCGAACCGGAGCCGGTAATTGAACCGGAAGCGGTATTGTCTGAACCGGAATCGGTGCTGCCTGAACCCGAACCTGTTATTGAACCGGAAGCAGTAAGTGAACCTGAGCCTGTTTTTGAACCGGAAGCAGTAAGTGAACCCGAGCCTGCTCCTGAAATAAAAGAAACGCCGAGTTCATCGGCGACTGCATCTGTTATATCTGATTCTGCTGAAACGGGAATGTTCTTGATTATGTCGAAAGCCGCACATAATGCGGGTTATCCCGAGTTCGCCGAAGCGTTTATGCGGATTGCGATGGATAAGGCGGAGGAGTCTGCCGGTTCTGTCGGATTATTGTTGAAAAAATATATGAAATGATTATTGACATTTGTTTACCAATGTGTTATAATGTCATGGCACTCAGCGTCGGTAGCTCAATTGGATAGAGCGTCTGGCTACGGACCAGAAGGTCTGTTGAATAATTCATGCATAATTTCGAGAAAATATACACACGCGCCGGTAGCTCAATTGGATAGAGCGTTTGGCTACGGACCAAAAGGCTGGGGGTTCAAGTCCTCTCCGGCGTATCTGTGGACTTAGTGTAAACAAAGTCCTACCCGCTATTACATCTAACTTTACGTTGGATGTATTTTTTTGTGCCATTCATTTTTATTTTGTTGTTTTTGAGATTTATGTTTATACAGAAATTGTGTATAAAAATATGTCCGAAATCTCTTTGCTAACATTCTGCTAACATTTGAAAAATACGCAGCCTGTGCGAGCAGTGCAGATGTGCGTTTCTTGCGTGTAAACCAACTATACTTTATATATAAACACGTTTAGGTTTACACTGCATAAACTATAAACTACACCACTCTGTAACAAAATAATCAATGAATATTTTCTGCATATTTCCTTAATTATCCGTTGATTAATGCGGAGAGAAAACGCTGTTGCATTTCGGGGTCTGACTTGATTATAGCGATGAAATTATTCATGTTCTCATCCGGTGAATAAGAAACTGTTGATTCGGAACTGGTGTTGTTGTAGAAATCCTGCTCGACCTGCTTCATCATGGAAATACGGTTTTCATCTCTTGTGTGTGCATACGTATCAATAACCATTTTTGCGGAAGCGTGCCCTGTGTCACCTTGAACAGACTTAATATCACCACCGCTGACCTTAAGCTTATATGTCGTACCTGAATGACGAATTTCGTGGAAAATTAATCCCGACACATTAAGGTGTGTTCTTGACTGCCACTTTTTAAACCACTTTTCACATAACGCCGGCTCAACAGGTGAACCATCATCCTGTGTAAAAACTAAGTCATGGTCAGTGTAATCATCCGCCATAAACTGCTTTTGCCTTTGTACAAAAGACAATCTTTCCAAGAGTTCTTCCTTTAACGGTTCTGTAATGAATATTTCGCGTATACTTTCTTCCGTTTTAGGAGATTTCAAGATAAGCAATGACTTCGATTCCCTTTTGGGCTCAAACGTCTTAATAAGTTGTGTTGGTGGGATTTCCTCCAATGCTTCCTTATCTGCTCGCTGCATGATTTTGTTAATATAGATTTTACCGTTCACAAAATCTACGCACTCCCAAGTTAAGCCGGTGACTTCACCTATCCGTAATGTACATATAAATGCAAGATGTACAGCTAAATGAAGTTGTTTATGCTCTATTTCACCGAGTATCGACTTAACCAACCCTATATCCCAAGCTTTCCGATTTGACTTTAACTTTAGGGGTGCTTTACAGATTACAGGGTTTGAGCGGATTAGTTGCCATTCAACCGCTTTATCAAAGGCTGTTTTAAGAATAAAATAGATATGCCTCGCTGTGGTTGAAGACAAAAGCGGGGTTTCGCTCTCTTCCTTATTGTATGATTTACTTCCTAAAACGCGAGTGTTTTTAAGATTACGCATAAAGATTTCAATCATCAATGGAGTTATATTAGCAAGTTGTGCATCCCCTAATTTGGGTAGAATATGGTTTTCAATCATACACTTATTAGAGGCATAGGTTTTATACTGCCATTTTTCCTTGCCGTAAATGTCGACCCACTGTGCTAAGAACTCCCGAAGAGTTGCGGTTGTAGGGATTATCAAGTTCCCATTTAGTTTTTCATTCTCAACTTGGCTTTTGAAACGCTGAGCTTCTTTCTTGTCAGAACATGATTTCCATTTTTGTTTTCTTTCTCCGTCTTTGTAATAGTCGTAAATAACTGTGTATTTACCATTCCTTTTTTGTATTGTTGCCATAATGACCATCCTTTCAGATTAAATTTCAGTCCGGCAACAAGCAAACCAATTGTCAAAAGACTCCTTATGCACCCTGACGCACCTGCCAATGTGAACAACTTTGAATTCATCTGTTTTATTGCAAAAGTCATATGCTGTTCTTTTGCTTATTTTAAGCATTTCGGCAATTTCCGATACTTTATAAGTCATAGAGCCTTTTTTAGTATGTCTTCTTGAGTTGCATTGTTGTTCATCAGGCTGAATAAGTAGATTTTCAGCAATCATTTAATTAGAACCTCCTTTTCCGCAGAGCAACCCAAAGAAGCCGAGAAGTCATGCTAATCCGAGTTGAGGCGATTTATAGTAGTATATAAAACGGTTACTTTTCAGATTAGCTCGAGAGTATTATGTATAGCTACTTAATATTCCCGATAATTCCATATTATAACCGATTATTTCGTTTGTCAAGTGACGGTTGCTCAAAGAACCGTATTCTGTTTTGATTTCTTATGTCAAATTTGTTAATGTTGCACAATATATAATAATTATAGATGACAGAGTTGAAATATATTTTGTTCAACATTAACGAAATTCAACAAAATATCACCTCTGCGATTCTTTATAGGGAGACCATCCCTTCTGCGGTATAATGTGATATATCTGAGAGTATATTTACATTTGGAGAATGGTCCAATATGATTTTTTTGGCTATTTCAATATTATAGTACATCAACTCAAGTTCATATTCTGAAAACGCACTTCTTCTTTTTTCAACAATGAACACTACATTGAACTCTTCGTCTTTATCAACTTTACCAGCTGTAACATTGAAAATCTCAGAAGTTGTGTGTGTCGAAACACCTAACACCTCAGAAGTTATTTCTTCCTCTAAGTCAAGCCCTAAGAAGTCGAACCACTTTTCCATGTCCATAAGACAGTAAGTTCCGAGTTCATCCACCTCAGTATATAATATATTATTCTCAATGTCAAACTTTGTTTCAATCGGGAGCGACATATTTATCTCATCGAACCACTTGAACACGTTTATTCGCTTAATTCCGACAAATTCCGGGTGGTCGGTGAAAATATCAAGCTCATTTGGGAGGTATTCGTCCATGATTTCAAACTTCAATGTGACGCTTTCGATTATGTAATGTTCGGGATAAATCAATTCCGGCGTCACCCCGAGCATCATATCGTTCTTCATTACATAGGAATAGCCGCTCTGACCTACAATGAGATTGCTCTCAACCCAGCCGGAAGCCTCAATTTCAATCGAAAGTTGGAAATACTCGTTTCCATCGTTTATTCCTGCAAGAACAGGACTGTCGTTAGTTATAACCTGTGTTACAACATGCTCTATATCGGGATAACCGAATGTTTCGGGGTTGTTGGGGTCTAACCCTAATTTAATCTCGTCCCCGTCCCAAACCCCGTCACCGTCTGTATCGGGGTTAAGCGGGTCGGTGAAGTATACGAATATTTCTTCGTAATCGGTAAGACCGTCACCATCGGTATCGGGATTCCACGGGTCGGTTCCGTACAGGTATTCCTCATAGTTGGTAAGCCCGTCTCCATCAAAGTCATATTCACCGTCGGACTTGCCCTCACCGAGAGTATCGTATTTCAATGGGTCTGTACCCAGCACAAACACCTCATACCCATCGGGTAACCCATCACCATCGGTATCGGGGTTAAATGGGTCTGTACCTAAGATTAACTCATATATATCGGGTAATCCGTCTTCATCACTGTCTATGTAAATGAAACCATATGTACCGAATTCATTAAGCTGTAACACTACATCGTTGGAAACGAGGTTTTCTTCGTCTTGCATTACCTTTTCCACAATAAATATATATTCGTCCTTGTATTCAGCTAAGGGGAACGTGAATATATTATCATCGGCAATTTCCGCAAGAAGTGTGTCGGTAGACGTATCAATTGCTAACGGGTGACTATCGCTGCTTTTCTCATACACACGATAAGTACCCTCAATTTCCTTATACCCCCATTCTATGAGAATGGAGTCGGTTTCAGTATCATATGCCGCAAACGCAATAAGGGCATTTAAGTCTTTATACCAGTCACCATGTAACAATCTGATCGTGTTATCAGTGTCATAGCTTAGCCTAACTATGTAAATATAATCAACTGAACCTATTTTTATGGTTTTTGCTGTTTCAAAGGAAGTTATGCTGTTTCCCGGAGGATTTGCACTGAGTTCATTATCCATTGCAAACGCTATATTTGCAAATATGGAGAACGCAAGTATGAAACAAAGCATTAAACTTGATATTTTCAATGCTCTCTTAGACAAGCGGGTTCTGTATTTAACACCCACTATCACACCTGCTGTAATCATAACTACGGGGACTGCCCATAGCAGAAATCTTAAATTTGATGAAGATTTCTCATTATCCGTCTCTGTTGCAGTTAATATCTCATCGGCATTACCTACCACAACGGGCTGTACCCCCGAAGGTTCTTCGGGGATAATCGGGTTTATTACACCTAAACCATCTGCTTCATTTTCTCTTTCAATAGATTCGGCAGGGGTGTTAGGCTCTGTATCTTCAATAGAATTGTTATTTGAAATATCTTGTTGTATATGGTTAGTTTCTGCGGGGATATGTTCGTTACCGCCAACAGGTACAGTATTATGATTATCGAAATCAGCCGCATAACCACCGGGGACATCTATATCATCAACTATGTTATCGGGAGTAATTGCATCTGCGTGAGCCACTGTATTTGGCGGAATAATCGGATTAACAGACACGGGAGGGTTAGCGGGTGGATTGACTAACCCTGCGTTGATTTCGACTACTGCAACGCTTACTTCAACTTTTTCGCCTGCCGCAAAGCTCCTCACCTCTGTTAAATTGCCATTCCCCGACACTCTTAAGCCGTGAGGGATTATATGTTCAATAATAACATTCTCGACAGGGAACGGGTTTGTGTTTTCGATAACAACAGTGATTACGGGCGTTTCGCCTCCCGAGTACGAGGGCTTGTCCGTTGTTATGGTTACACTTAATCCGTCCTTGTTTCCCACGCCCGAATGTACACCGTTACTCGTTAAACCGGAAGGGAAGATGATTATTGTACACATTATTGCTACAAATATGATGAAGTACATGGATGTCTTTATTGGCTTAAGCATTTGTGCCTCCGATTATATATTAATATTTTTATTTCCAAATATGTTTCTAACGGACACGTACCCTATAACTTCCAACTACACTTTCTTTTGGTTTTAATGAGTTATCAAGTTTTTTTATATCTTCTTTACTAAGGGTTACAGGGTAAAAGCTTTCAACATGCTTTTCACCATTAATCCATGTAATGTATTCCGTCAACCCATTACTGTAAGAAAGTGTTATTCCAGAAATATTACTTTCGATTCCACCAATCATTTTACTTACTTCCATTGAAATATTATAAATAGTAATATCTGAAACATTTGTCAGTTCAAAAGTTGTTACAACAGATGTGTCCTCAATTATAAGGTGTTTTATATCTAAATGCAATGCCTGACCGCCCCAAACCTTTAAAGGTGGGTCGGATTTGAATACTATATTCACCTCTTCTCCGAAAGGCATTAAAAATCCACTAAAATGAGCTTCAATATTATACTCGCCAGCTGTATCACCTCTAATTATCCATGATTCTGTAACAGTTTTTCCACCCTTTACGCTTCCTAAATCTCTAATCAGAGCATTATCAAAATCTTCTTTGTAAGTAGAAGCAAGTGATACACCCCTTGGTAATTTGAGTTCAGCAAATGCATTATCAATATTGAATTGTTCGTCCGCATTGTTAACAATAGTTAAACTAACATCAAAAAACTCTTTTAGCCATGATATCTCATTAGTTATTGAAAGAATTGCTATTAATGGAGGTCGGTCATCGCTTGCTTTTGTTGTTGATATTTGAGTTTGTACATTCCGCGTTGATGTGGATTTTGAACTATCTGTATCTATAGTAAACATAACATGTGATGTTTTTGATGGAGCTGGTTTGAATAATTCAGTGTATCTATAAGCATAATCAACATTTATAATTTCTCCAAATTGATTAACAACGACATCAACACGTATCTTTCCTTCATCATCAATTCCGTAATCTAGCACTAATTCATATTGATACACATATTGATTAGCGGGGTCTTCGATGTTAATTTCATATGATAATATATCGCTTAATTCAAGACGCTTTATATTTATATTACCGTCTATAAGCTTTTTTTCCTCTAAATGTACTGTTGTTCTTCCTGTGTTAGGGTCAATTAAAAACGATTTTGATGTTGGTAGATACCCCTCCTTGTAGAAAAAGAATGTATAGAACCCATTTTTGACAGGAATTCTAATAATCCCATTAGAATCAGATTTGAATTCAGTTATATCCAAATCGGGTATTTCGCAATAAATCATGGTATCTTTAATCGGTATTCCTGTTTTAACATCTAAAACTTGTATTTCTGCTTCAAAGAAATTTTTATCCAACACTTTTACTGTTTTTTCTGATGTGCTTGATTTACCATTTTCGTTAGTAACAGTCAATTTTACAGTATAAGTGCCTTCTTCAAGATAAGTATGAGTAGTTACAATAGAATCAGATGTGTTCCCATCACCAAAATCCCAAGTATAACTTACTATCTTATAATCATCGGTTGAGTTAGAGCCATTGAATTCAATCGGCTTACCTTCAATTGCTGCTCTGTTAATACCTACATCTGCAAGAGGAATAGTATCCTTATATCCCGGAATTGCTATAATGTCATCACTTTTAATAGAATTCATGTAAATATCAAACGCTTCAATGATATATGAATATGTTTTACCAGCTTCAACCCTTGTATCAGTATAATTTGTACCTGCGACTCTTGCTATAAGGGTATAGTCGACTGTTCCGGGAGCCTTTCTGTAGATGTTAAACCCTGCAAGATTTTCATCGTTTTCAAGATTCCAGTTTAGTTCTATTAAACCTGCACCGGAAACAGCCTCGACGATTGGTTTTGAAAGCATGCACTCAACATATTTAAAATCGTGATAACGAACAGTTTCATTGTTTGATGAATCTAATAATGTTATTTTAAGGGTGTATTCACCTGATTTTAAATTACTTGTATCGAGATTAAAACTGACAACTCTGTGAGATGTATTTAGGTTTTGGCTATAGACATTCTGCCAGATGTCCAAATTTTTAATAGAACATTCGACCTTTATTGAACCTAATCTGTAGTTATCGTAACAAGCAATGCTTATGTTTTGATTGCGTTGAATGGTTGTACCTTCTAAAGGAAGAACACTTAGCACCTCAGGTGCGATATTGTCAGAATCAATACTACCCGTAACCGCATCTGAAAATGCACCAACATTACCAGCAATATCAACTGCAGCAACTCTATAACTGTAATTCACACCAAGCTCAATACTTAGGTCAATATAATTTAAATGTCTGTAATTGTTTGCAACAATCTGATAATTGCCGCCTTCAATACTGCGGTATACTATAAAATGCGAGATAAATTCGTTGTCGGGGGCTTTCCATTTCACATCAATGTAATTATCACTTGTTGAAACTAATATATCTTTTGGCGAGGCAGGTAGAGTATTAAGAACGTAAATATCTCTTATAAAAGTATTGCTCGTCAAACTAGTGTTTCCACTCATATCTACGGCAATCGCTCTTAAGTAAAGAAATCCGTCTGGGTATCCGATTAAACTGACATTAAAACTAACCGTTTCCGTTGTTCTTCCGGAGCAATACAAAGTTCCTATACTTGTCCATGTTTCTTCATCGGTTGAACCTTGTAGAGTTATATAATTTATTGAAACATTATCTCTGGCAGTAACAGTAACGGCAACATTGCCAGAGCAATACCCGTTTGCAGATGAAGTTATAATTGATGTTATAACGGGCGGGACTGTATCAATCATAGTTGATACAATAAGTTCGTTGCTCTTTTCAGAAATGTTTCCCGCTTCATCGTATGCTAAAACATAATAAATATAACTTGATGAAGCTTGTAATCCTGTGTCGGTATATTGAGGTACAGCAATATCTGCAATCCTTACATCGTTGCGATATAAATAATAACCTCTAATCCCTATGTTATCAATTGCGGTCCATGTTAGTGTTGCGCTCACCAAGGTTGAAGTCACTAACGTCAGCACAGGTGAAGTTGGTGGCATATTATCGTATAATACTATATTACTTGCTCTTGATAAATTATCACAGCAATCAACCGCTCTTATATAATAGGTATAATCGCCGGGAGCCAAGTTCCTATCGGTATACCCGAGTCCTCTGACAGTTGTTATATACTCATCATTCCTGTAAATCATGTAACCCTCGATATTACCAACACCTTTAGAAGAAAGCCACACCAAATCAACACTGTCGGTTGTTTTGTTACTTATTCTAAGATTATCAGGTGCAGAGGGAGCATCAAAATTAACATCTGTTACTGTGGTCAAGAGGTTGCTTCTCCCCGAGTAATTTCTTGCAAGGTCATAGGCAACTATATAATAAATGTATTCGGTATCAGGTTTCAATCCTATATCTATATACTTGTTAGTCATAGAATAACCGATTCTTATACCGTCCCTGTATACATCATAACCATCGACACCGAAATTATCAATACTTTCATTCCACTCAAGAGTTATCGAGTTTGCTGTAGTCCTTACAGATACAAGGTTAGTGGGTGCAGTAGGCGGTTCAATATCCTCTGCGTATTCAATTAATTCTCTCCATAATGGAATTCGGTTGAAATCATAACCGATTTCAAGTAATTTGTTGATTTCAAGTATATTGAAACTTGACTGTAAACTACCAAAAGAAACCCTTTGTAATAAACTACCATTAAGTATTACAGTATGAGTGCCAGTAGCATTAAAACTATTAAAATTCCCGATTTGATAAAAATATCTTTTAACTTCAATTATTCCTGCTGTAAGGTAACCTGTATGGTCTCTGGTTGAATGTGTAAAGAAGCTACCATCAACACGGATATATGAACCAATTGTTGTCATTTGAAGATATGCGTTATTTTGTGAATAAGTTTTAGTTCTGTCTGCTGCTGTACTTTCGGTTTGAACTCTAAAATCACCACTTACAAAGATGCTTCCTCCATTTACATTAAGATTACCGGTAAGAATAATATTTTTACTTACAAACAACCTCATCGCGTTCATATTGAAAGTACCGCCATCTATGTACAGCGACCCACCAATAGTCCAATCCGCAGTTATTGTTTTATTATCATAAAATCTCAAGTCACCGTGCCATATGTTATCAGTAAGTACTGCACTTGAAGCAAGACTAATAATCCCTGTTACAGGGGTGTCTGTTGTTACAAGTGTATTCATAACGAATACATCAGTAATTAAAGCCACACCTCCTGAAGAGGTATTCTTTATTTCAAGAATATTAAAGCAAGAATTAGAAGCCCCCGGATTAGCAAACCGTATTTCTTGATAGTTGCTACCTGTAAATAATGTCTTGTGTGTTCCGGTGGCTCTATAATTCGTCGCATTTGCCGAAGACTGAGTAAAATTCCCTTTTATTTCAAGTGTTCCGGCTGTTAGTAGGGTTGAATGAGATGCGGTTGTGTTAATTAAAAAATCACCGCCAACAATAACTCTATCATTATTATTTGTCATGTCAAAAATGCCATTACTTGCTGTACCCGTAGAAGATTGTAATTTGAAATGTCCCTTAACATCAAACCGACCTCCATTAATATGGAGTGTACCGCCAAATTGTGTAAAATCTCCAATTACGGTTAAGGTATATCCATTTAAATCTAGTGTTCCTCCGCCTAAATTGAGATTACCATTAAATACTTCATCTGCCTCAAGTGTCCACCCATATAATCCTCCATTTTGGAATGTTACATTACAATTATTCCTAATAACCCGGTCTGCCAACATAAAAGTGTTTATTTGAACCCCTTCATCAGAGTAATTTTGTAGTTCAAGTATCGCAAACTTAGAACTCACGCCCGAGAAACTAACTTGCTGTAACTCATTCCCGCTGAGAATCGTCCTGTGATTCCCTGTAGCGAAGA
>Ga0123356_10000208_pt1 | contig 68366 bp, 38 predicted proteins | sample TergutEmb28metaG_2_FD_92546 | JGI IMG/M metagenome (GOLD analysis project Ga0123356, IMG submission 92546) | Embiratermes neotenicus P3 segment gut microbial communities from Petit-Saut dam, French Guiana - Emb289 P3 | ecosystem: Host-associated > Arthropoda: Insects > Digestive system > Gut ...
GATGAAAATAGGCGTGATAAATACCGATATGGCACCGTATGAGCTGAATAAATCCTTTTCCTGCAGCAGCCTGGCGGGGCTGTTTATGGATTCGCCGCTGAGCAGAACATCTTCCCAGCCCGGTGCAAAATCTGCAAAGGAAATGTCCGCCAACTCGGCCGTCGGTACGGTAGTACCGCCGGATGCCCTGTCCCAGCGATAGATTTGCGAGGTATGCAGACCGTCAGACTCCAACGAGTTACGCCAAAGATTCAGCCTGTCCAACTCCGCCATATCGGCAATCAGGCCCATGCCGACTGTCATCATATCATCAAAGGATTCTTCACCGCCGGAGCTGCCTGAAAGGAATATCTCCGCCACCCTGTTCAGAGCGTCAGACATTTCCTTGCTGCGATTAAGCTCGTTATAAGCTTTGATGAAACCTTCCCGCGCTCGTTCCGATGCTAAACTATCGCTGTTTAATTCTGCACGTTTCATACTTTAATCCTTTTCCCTGTTCCAATCCCAACCTCTATCCTCCGGTTCGCGGTATAAAATCTGCGCACTATTCATTATTACCCAGTCTTTCAACAATCTCATCAAAATTTGTCTGCTCCGCATTTGTCCGAAGCCATTCAACAAGCTCCCCGCCCGACTCGTATTCGAACGCCTCAAGCTCCGCAATAGCATTGTCCACCTTGTTCATTTCATAGCTTATGCAAGCTTCACGCAGCCTTTGCAGAATTTCCCTATCCGGTTTTTCTTTTACGGGTTTGTTACTTTGGGCGTGCATCTCCTCAAACACCGTGTTTATGTTTGCAATCAGTGATTGAGCCGACTCTATAAATGCTGCGTTCCCGTCGGCAATTGTTTTAAACTCACACGCTTTTGCCGCAAGCTCCAGAATCTCGGCGGCGTCGGCGACTTTATCCGCACCTATGCTCCTGCTTGAGCCTTTGATTCCGTGAACAATCGTTTCATATTCAGAAATGCGGGAAATATCCTCGCTTGTCTCCTGCGCCGAATCAAGAAGGGGAGGGGTGTTTGTTGCGTAAGAATGCAAAACGCTGAGATATGCAGTTGTGTCGCCGCTGAAACGCTTAAGCCCCTTCTTTACATCAAGACCGGGGACTTCCTTGCCGATAGAAGAAATGTCAATGTGGTATTCATCAAAATCACCCTGAACCTCCTGCTCATCCGGGAGGACATAAAACCGTTCCTGCTCCCTGTCGCGCACCCATTCCCGTATAACGGCGTCCAGCCGGGATATCTCTATTGGCTTGGAAACAAAGGCCTGGAATCCTTTGTTCAGGAATATTTCCTCGTTACCCACAATGGCATTTGCCGTTAAAGCGATTATCGGGACATTTTTTGCATACTCGGTTCCGATTTCGCGTATAAGCCGGGTTGCCTCGATACCGTCAATGCCGGGCATCATATGATCCATAAAAATCGCGTTGTATTTGATGCTGTCATTATAAACAGCCTCGACAGCTTCCCAGCCGCTGGTGACGCAGTCGATTTGCATTTGGTACGGCTTCAAAAGACCTCTCGCTACATCGAGGTTGGTTACGACATCGTCTACAATCAAGACACGTGCATAAGGCAGGCGAATCCTTGATGATGCTACGCGGTTCCGGCGTTTCTCTTCAGTATAATGGAAATTCTTAAGGCTTTCAACAACTCTTGACCCTATGCGGTCATTTGTAACATGCTTCTGCAGCAACCGCACGGTAAATGTGCTGCCCTTGCCGTATTCGCTCACAGCTATAATCTGACCGTCCATCAGCTCTGCAAGCCTCTTGGTAATGGATAAGCCAAGCCCCGTCCCGACTATCTTGCGATTGGCAGCAGCGTCCATCTGAGCATAGTCGTTATAAAGGGTTGATATGTTCTCCTGCTTTATACCAATGCCGGTATCGCTGATTATGAATGTAAGCCAGGCTGAATCGCCCTCCTGTTCACATTTAACGGTCAGCTCAACAGTACCCTCCATAGTATATTTAAAGGCATTGGAAAGCAGGTTGTTGAGTATCTGTTTTATTCTGAGTTCATCGCCGTAAAGCTGCGTAGGCAGGTCTTCGCTTATGTTCATTTTGAACTCTATAGGTTTTTCGCCCATATGTAAAATGCTTTGAGTCGAAGCGTCATTTATTATGCTCGGGATGTCGTATGTAATAGGTATGAGTTCAAATCTTCCGGCTTCTATCTTAGAAATATCGAGGATATCATTTACCGTGCCGAGCAGTGTCCTTCCCGCGTTATTGATTTGCTCCATCCTGTATTTATTCTCATCGCTCCACTCATCTGTTTCGATGACCAGCTCTGAGAGCCCGATAACAGCGTTTAACGGCGTTCGTATCTCATGGCTCATATTTGCGAGGAAAATGCTCTTCTGCTTGCTCTCCTCACTTGCCTTATCCTTTGCCATGTCTATACGCATCAGGATGATGATAAGTACTCCGGCAAGAACTGTGCCAAGCACACAAAGTATAATCATCATATCATTGACACTTTGATAAAACGGCCCGCGAGGCGTCAGAAGCCCGAGATACCAGCCGTTCGGGAGCTGCCGTATAAAAGCGACTGTTTCCTCGCCCTTCCAGTTGACAAATGTGTCCGCAGCAACATCCCTTCCGGCTGCTATATCATCCAGAAAAATAATCATAGGGAGTGCAGGGTCGTAAATATTCAAACCGACAAACTCCGCGTTTGCATGTGCGATAATAGTAAGCTCCGGGTCTATCAGCATTCCGTAGCCGCCGTTGTCAAGCGCGATATTGACGATATTGTCACCTATCTCGGTGATTTGGATATTCAAGCCGACTATTGCGATGCGGTTTCCGTAATCATCGAAAACAGCCTGTGAGAATGTCACTACAGACTCCAGAGAACGCAGGCTCATGTACGGCAATGACGTTGCTATCGCTCCCCCGGCTTCGACAGCATTTATATACCAGGGGCGGACAGTCGGGTCAGCGCCTTCGGGGAATACCCAGCCGAACCCGCTCAAGACTTCAGAGTCTCCCGGAAGCCCCTCGACATAAATGAACAAATCCTCCACTAAATCCTCCGCGCTTGCTATGTTGGTCTTCTTGGCATGAAAATACGCCGCCATATCATAAGTGAAATGACGCAGCTCGTCCATACTGCCGCCGTTTATAATCATTGTGCGCACAGACCTGCCAAAGCTGCCCAGCGAGTTCTCCGATTCAAGCAAATCAAACTCGACCTGCGCCTGAGCGTATGAAAAGACACTTTCCGCATAGCGGGTAAGCCTGTCATGTACTATGTTGCTGACAAACAGGTAGCTTAGAACCACCATCAGTACAAATGCAAGCGTTGTAAACAGCATTTGCGAAAAGAGCAGTCGCTTCTGTTTTATGAAGAGCGCCAGTTCGCGTAAGGTTTTCATGCTTTCTCTCCTTTGACTTTTGATCTCAGCTCCGCAAGCGTGTCTATTGCGGGTGCGAAATCAAAGTTTTCAATCTGCCGTATAAGCTGCCCGCTTCCCGGTATCGCCCTAAGGTCATCCACAAACGTCAGGCAATCAAAATTGTTATCCTTGAGTACAAGCTCAAGCTCGTCAAACAGCTCAAGTGCCGCCCGTGTATCCGGCAGCAATGCTTTTTCGCTTTTATCCGAAGTCTCCGTGAGCGGGTCTGCTTCACCGGTTCTTACAGAAAACTCTTCTATCACGTCGTTTAATTCTCTGTCAAGGTCATTCATCTGCAAACCGGTAACATGATTTACTCCATCCTTCAGACTGTTCTCCACCGCTTCAGCCGCATTTTGAAGCTCCTTTTTCCCGAGCTGACCGGCGTTGCCCTTTAATGTGTGCGCAAGCCTGTGTGCCAGCTTCAGGTCGCCCGATGATAATGCGCTTGCTATCTCTGCGCATTTATTGGTATTGTTTTCCACGAACTTGGAAATAAGCTTCGGGCGCAGCGCGGCATAAGCCTGCTCCTCCTGTGTTTTGTCTTCGCTCTCCCAGCCAAGCGGTTTAAAATATCTGATAAGACAGCGCCACAGCTCCTGTGACGTAAAAGGTTTGCCCAGGTAACCGCTCATCCCGCCCGACTCGTACTGCTCCTTGTCGCTGGACATTATATTTGCAGTCATTGCAACAATCGGGACGCCGGTATCCATTTTATTTATGATAGCCGTCGCTTCAAGCCCGTCCATTTCAGGCATATGCATATCCATAAAAATCAAATCAAACTGCCTGGCACCGGGAACTCCGCTTTTGATTTTCTCAATCCTGTCACGCATTATATCTACGCCTATCCTGCCGTTTTCGGCAACGACTGTTTTGAGTCCGACCCTGGCAAGGTGCTCGCATATGACCTGCTGGTTCATTGAGTTGTCTTCACACAGAAGAATTTCACCTTCGAATGCGGGTTTCCTCAGAGTTCTCTGCAGACCTTGATTTATAAGAGTTTTATCTTCGGGAATCTCTACCGTATCGAAGGTGAGTTCAAAGCTGAACCTGCTGCCTACCCCCGGAGTGCTTTCAATGTGAAGCTCCCCGCCCATCATATCCAGAAGGTTCTTGGTTATAGCAAGACCCAGCCCCGTTCCGCCGTATTTTCGTGTTGTTTCGGATTCAGCCTGCTTGAAGGGTGTGAAAACCTCTTTAATCTGCTCTGCGGTCATGCCGATGCCGGTGTCCTTTATCTCAATATAAACTGTCAGGGTGTCAACGTCCATTTCTTTTATGGTAGCCTGGAACCGGACTGTGCCGGACTCTGTGAACTTGACGGCATTTGATAGAAGGTTCACAAATATCTGCCGCAGTCTTGTCGGGTCGCCAAGCGGCATTTTGCCAATCGGCGGGTCTGCGTAAAAGTCCAGCTTCAAGCCTTTGTCATTGGCTCTCGGAGTGACTATCGTCCGGCAGGCGCTCAGCAGGTCGCGCGGGTCGAAGGGGATGCTCTCAAGCTCCATTTTGCCCGACTCGATTTTTGATATATCAAGTATATCATTGATGATTTGCAACAAACCTTCCGAGTTTGAAAGGATATTTCTCAGGTAGTTTCTGGTTTTTAATGATATATCATCATCGAGCGCGAGTTCGGCAAACCCGACGATACTGTTCATGGGAGTCCTTATCTCATGGCTCATGTTCGCAAGGAAGGTTGTTTTCGTCTGGTTTGCTATCTCAGCTTCGGTTCTATCCTTGGTCAATTGCAACACATTTGTGATATCCTGCACTACCTCGATAAATCCGGATATTTCCCCCTCCATATTCCTGAGGACCTCGATATCAACCTGGAATGATGAATTTAAATGGTCAAAGAAGGTCCGTCTCATTCCGTTTCTTGCGCACTCGATACCGCAGGCGGGTGTATTGCATATGGAGGTGTTCAAGACGCTGCACGAAAGCCCCATCATCTGCTCCCGGCGCACGCCTAAAAACGTTTCTAAAGCCTTGTTAACAAACGTCCATCTCATATCCCTGTCGGTGACGGATATAGCCAGCGGTATTGCGTCAAGAATTGATTTATACCAGTGGGCGGATTCCTCAAACCTTGTGCTTTCCTTATTCAACTGCACCAGCAGGTCATTTAGCACGACAGACTGGTCTTCGATGGTTCTCCTTCTTTTCTTGCCTCTTATGTTTGCGACCGTAATAGAGACAAGTATAAACGTAAGCGCTGCAAACGCGCTGATTATCCACGGCCTTTGTGCCTCGACAATTTTGCTTTGGTAATCAAAGGTTCTGCGCGCCCATTGCTCGGAAATCATCTCCGTGTTAACTAGTCTTAATGCCTTATTCATGATAGAGTGCAAGACCGGCTCATATCTGCTGATACCGAAGGTTGAAGAGAATTGATTGTCAAACAGATATATGATTTTATAGCCCGGTCGCTCCAAATAATGCGTAAGCATCAAAAGGCTCGAGTCACCCGCCATTACCGCCGCTATATCGCCCCTGTCCAAAGCGTCGAAAGCATCCAGGAGGGAATCATACTCATATATACCCTGATGAGTCGGGAACCAGTTGCGGAAATACTGCGTGTGAGCATAGCCCTTTATCACGCCTATCCTCATATGCAGAATTTCATTAAGTGCTACATCCCGATGATCCGACCGTGAAATCAGCGAGGAGCGTGCGGCGAGCAGCGGGGTGTCCGGCCATAGATAAAAGCTTGAGCGCTGCTCGGTGTACATCAAATCGGTTATAAAAGCGGCATTGCGCTCCGCCATCATTTGCAACATGTCGGAAAAGCTGTCATTCCTGTCGCTTACCTGTACAAAGATTAGACCTGTCATCGCTTCCACCTCGTGCAGTACGTCAATTGCTATGCCCTGCCATTGCCCGTCGCGTGAATTGTAGAAGCTGAAGGGGTAATTATCGTTCTCCGCTGCAAACGGTATTTCGGAACTCTGCTGTATGAAATTGCGTTCATCCTCGGTAAGCTGCACAAACAGCTTGTATTTAAGGTACTCCTGATACCCTTCATTGTACAGGTCGGATAAGAAACGCCTGACATCGTCGTTTTGCATAGCCAACTCTACGATCGAAATAATCGGCTGAAGCTCAGGGGTTTGCGTGGTAAGCGAGACCGGCATGAAAATCAACGGGAAAAACTCTGAGATTACCATGTCCTCGCGCTCAATAAAGTTAAACTCCGCAACACCGCTGTAATAAAAAACATCTATCTCGCCGCTGACGAGCGCGTCATAAACAAAACTGAAGCCGTCAAGCTCAATAATCTCGAAGGTGCCGGGGGTCATTTCGGCGGAAACGGCATTTATTGTCGCTGTGCCCCTTATAAACCCGCACAGCAGCGTACGGTTCGCCAAAATCTCATCTATAGGCTCACTGTCCGCAATCCGGAAGGACTTCAGGGGACGCATGGCTATGGGGCTTGTCATATCGTATATCTCTATACGTGCAACCGTAGGCGTCAGCTCGCCTGAAAAATGTACATCCCCGGTTTCAAGACCTGCGAGTATATCACCCCAGTCAATCAGCTCGGCATGAAAACGGATATCAAAAAGCTCGGAAAGCCATTCGCTGAAAAGTGAGGAAAACCCGCTGAGCTCTCCGTGTTGATTGTTGAATGCCTCGGTCGACAGCGGCATACCGTAAACAAAGTAGTCAAAATTATCACGCAGTTCTTCAATTGCTGCTATTTCCGATTCTGTCACACCGGGAATGTCTCTGTATGAGGAGAACACAACAGGGAAGCTAGCTTGATTACCGGCAGCCTGTCTGCAGCCTGCAAAAAGAAACGTCACGATAATAACGCTAAGCGCAATGGTTGTAATAATGATTCTTTTTTTTATACTGCTGTTCATCCGCGCTCCATGCTCTTCGTTTGTAAATGCTTTAACTCTTCCAATGCTGATGTAAAATCAAAGCTCTCAATGTCCCTGATAAGGTTCTCGCTTCCTTGTACCAGCCGCAGCTTGCCCACATATGAAATGCATTCAAAATCACTGTCCATGAGAACAGGCTCCAACTCCTTGAGCAACTCCTGCGCACAGGCAGTGTCCATATAATCCGACGGTGAAGCGGGCAGAGCCGGTTCATTAACCAGTGGCGTCAGTTCCATCAAAGCTTTGTCCAACTCAAAGGAAAGCCTTTCAATCTGCATCGGTGTTGCATCTAATAAACCGTCTTTAAGGCCTTTCTCAACGTGCTCGGCCGCTCGCTGCAGAGCATCCTTTTGGAGCTGTCCGGCATTGCTTTTTAATGTGTGCGTAAGCCGGTGTGCTAGCTCAATATCATCCGACTCAATTGCGTTTTGTATTTCTGCAAATTTGTCTTTATTATTTTTAACAAAGCTGTTGATAAGATGCTGTTGCAACTCATTATCACGCCGCTTCTGCTCCTCGATGTCTTCCTTTCGCAGCTCCACAGGCTTCAGATGTTTCAAAAGGCAACGCCACAAATCCTGTGACTTAAAAGGCTTGCCGAGGCAGTCGGCCATGCCTGCCTGAATATATATATCCCGCTCATTGGACATCACATTAGCCGTCATGGCAATTATCGGGATACCGGCATCCAGCTCTAAAATCCCTGCGGTGGCTTCGATGCCGTCCATGACCGGCATGTATATATCCATTAATATGAGGTCAAACTGCTTTTTAGGTACACCGCTTTCGCTGCTTGCGTCATCAGCCGCGCCGCTTTCGCCGCTGTTAAGGCGGTCGCGCACCATCTCCACACCGACCTCGCCGTTTTCCGCTATTACCGTGCTTAAGCCTAACCGGGAAAGATGCTCATGGATAACCTGCTGATTCATCAAGTTATCCTCGCATACGAGAATCTCTCCGTTAAAAGTCGGTTTCTCAATAGTTTCAAATAAGTTCAGCTCCGCTGCTCCGCCTTCATCATCTTCATCGGTTGCATCAAATGTGACTTCAAAGCTGAACTTGCTGCCGATGCCGGGTGTACTATCAACAGATAGTGCGCCGCCCATCATTTCGATAATGCTTTTTGTGATTGGAAGACCAAGCCCGCTACCGCCATACTTGCGTGTCGTGCCTGTTTCGGCCTGCGTGAACGGGTCAAATATCCTCTTGATCTGCTCCTCTGAGATACCTATGCCGCTGTCTTTTACCTCAAAGGAAACAGTCACGCTGTACTCGCTGACATTCGTTACATTTGACTGCACCTTTATCATGCCGTGTTTGGTGAATTTAACTGCGTTTGAGAGAAGGTTTACGAGTACCTGCCTGAGCTTTACCGGATCTCCGAGCAGCCTTTTGCCGACTGACGGCTCGGCATAAAAATGCAGTATCAGGCCTTTTTCGGTCGCACTTGGTAAAATGAGCGTCCTGCAGGCGGCGAACATTTCTCCTAAATCAAACGGGATGCATTCAAGCTCCATTTTCCCGGATTCGATTTTTGAAATATCCAGTATGTCATTGATTATTTGCAAAAGCCATTCGGAGTTCTCAAGTATATTAGTAATATAATCTCTTATTTTAGGCGCAATGTCATGGTCAAGGGCAAGCTCCGAAAAACCGATTATACTGTTCATCGGCGTACGTATCTCATGGCTCATGTTGGCTAGAAACTCGGACTTTGAACGGCTTGCAGCTTTTGCCTGCTCGGCGGTGTGTTTAAGGTCCAAATCCATAATGTGACGGTTTATCGCGCTTGCGATAATCAGACTGCCCGACCGCAGGATGCTGATGTCGTCATCTGTATGCGTGCAATCGTAACGGCAGTTGTCAAAGCTGACAAAGCCCCAAAACTGCCCGTGCAGATGGACGGGGACAGCCAGAACCGATTTTACGCCGCTATGTTCCAAAATCGCCCTCTCTTTTTCGGGCATACTGCTTACAGGACCGCAAACATGCTTATCCTGCAGGAACATATCCATCCATACGGGGGCGTCGGAGTAAGAGAAGACCTGACCTACGCGGACGGGGTTTCCGACATGGCCGTCTTCCTCAAGCCATTCATAGGTTAAGATAAAGCAATGGTTATTTTCTGTCTGACTGCTTTGCCATATATATATACGATCCAAATCCATGCACTCCGCCATCAGCTTCATGCCCTCCGGTAAGGATGCCTCAAACACCTCGTCGTCTTCTGCGCTCAGAAGAGCTGTTGCCATCGCATTTATCGCATTAAGAACCTTTGCCTGCTGCTCGCGTTCCTTAACGGATGTAAGCAGGTTTAATGAATTTTCACTCAGCCGTTCCCACGCGTCCTTCGTCTCACGCGCCAGGTCACCGATTTCATCATCACGTTCGATGCCGTAGATTTTTGTGCTGTCATGTTCCTCGGACACACTGACAGCAAGCCTGCCCAGCGGTTTAAACAGCATCCGCCGGAGTATCAGGGAGCTTGATATCACATAGATGATAAAAGCTGATATTACAACAAGAATCACCAAAAAAACACTGGATATGCTAAGCAGGGCGTCGGAGCTGTAAAAGGTGATTTTAAGCCAGTAAGTATTGGGTATCGGAGCTATTGAAAAATACTGGAAGCTGCCGTTGGACAGCATGATAACATCCGGCTCGCGGCTGCCTTCATAAATTGTCGGGTTTCCGATGAAATTATTCACTGCGGCAAGAAACTCGGGGTCGCTGGACGCTTCCAGAATACTTCGCTCTTCCTCGAGGTCTTCTATCGCGGCACCGGGATGCATCAGGTGAGGCTCCGGATTATAGCTGCTGATTTGTATTATCCCGTTATAATCAACGATATAGCCGATTACACTTTGGGTGTCGTACTCACGAAACAGCCTGTCAAACACATCGTCAAACTGAATGGCGGAACACAATATGCCGACGACCTCGCCGTTATTATCCATCACCTTGTGGTTTATCCACAGACGGCGCGTATCCGTAACCTTATCCACATCAATGTTTAATGAAAAATCAAACTCGGAGTTGATTGCATCAAAAAACCACCGGTCGTAGGGCTTATCCGGGTCAAGCGTATTAAAAGGCAAAAAATCATTATAAGCAGTGCCGCTGCTGATTTCAAATTCATTCAGTGAATTAAGTATCGCAAAATAAACACCGTCGATTTGCAACATTCCGGCAAAAAACATCAGCTTTTGATATGCCGCGGCTTTTTGTATGGGGTTTCCCTCGTCCTTGAACCATTCGATTATTTCCACGGTCTGCGCCGCATGCTGAACAAGTGATATCTCCTTGTTTAAGTAGGTGTCAAGTATGTGTACGGAGTCCATCGTATAAAAGCGCACATAATCACGTGAGACGCTGTCTGTCAGATTGTTGACAAATATGATGCTTATGACCGACATAACCGTTAATACGATGATGATTATCAACGCGTTAGTGCTTCCGAAACGGACCGCAAGTTTGCTTTTATTCTTTTTGTTATTCCTGATCGCCGGTTTGCCGGTTATGCTCTCCACGTCCAATATCGCGCCTCCCTTCCTCAATGGTTATGTACCCCGGTACTTTAACTAGCTCTCTGTATACAACTCAAGACGGCATGTAAATGTAAATTTCGCACCGTTCTCCAGTTCCGATTCGACATGAATCTCGCCGCCCATCATTTCAACGATACGCTTTGATAAGGCAAGACCGATTCCAATACCGCCGTGCTTTCTGGTATTACTGCCGTCAACTTGCTCAAAGAGCTGGAACAGTGTACTTTGCTGCTCTTCCGACATTCCTATGCCGTTGTCCGAAATCTCAAACTCCAGTGTGCAAAATCCGTTTTCCGTACCCAGTTTTTTGGCTGCAAAGGAAATATTGCCGAGGTCGGGTGTGAACTTGACTGCGTTTGCCAGCAGGTTCGCAAGTATTTGCTTGATTCGTTTATCATCACCTATAAGCTTGGACGGTAATGCCGGGTCAACATATGTCTTCATCAACTGTTTTTTCTGCGATGCGTTGTATTCCGCTGATTCCAGAACGTCTTTAATTAGCGCATTTATGTCAAAAACCGTGTTGGAGAGCTTAAATGCACCGTATTCCATGCCTGAAACGTCTAGCACATCATTAATCATGTGCATAAGGTGACTTGATGCCGCATTTATCTTGTCGAAGTATTGCTTTATATTATCAGGTATGCCTCGCAGCTTGGCGATTTGCAACATTCCCATAATTGCGTTCATCGGAGTCCTCATTTCATGGCTCATGCGGGACAAGAATTCACTCTTTGCGCGGCTTGAATGCTCCGCTATCTCCCTGCTGTGCTCAGCCTGTTCCTTTGCTGCTATGAGACCTGCTTCAAGCTCCTGTATTTTTCTGAGCTGGCGTTCCATTTCGTCGCGCTCTTCAATTGCGCGTATATGGTTTACGATTTTTATCTGGTTTTGCACCCTCAACCTGACGATTTCCGAGCCGAACGGCTTGGGTATGTAGTCGGCGGCACCCAGAGCCAGTCCCTTTTTTTCGGAGTCCGAGCTGTCAAGCCCCGTTATAAATATGACAGGTATAGATTGCGTTTTCTCAGAGTTTTTTAGTTCGGTGATTACTTCATAGCCGTCCATGCCGGGCATAAGTACATCAAGTAATATTACGTCGGGCATATGCTCATTTGTAAGCATAACGGCGTCCGCGCCGTTTTTTGCCGCGTAAATATAGTAATCCGAACTGAGGATATTAGTCAGAGCAATAATGTTTGCGGTTTCGTCATCAACAATTAGTACACTGTTTTTTTGCTTGTCCATAGTATTTAACGTCCTTTCGACCCATTATTCCAAGCTTTCAATAATCTTGTTAAGCTCGTCAATAGCTTGCCTGAACTCAAAGTCCTCCACATGGCGTACAAGATTCTCGGCACCCGGCAGGCGGCGGATTTCATCGACCATATTCATGCACTCCGCACTGTAGCTTCTGAGCATCGGTTCCAGCTTTCCGATTATGTTCCATATCTCATCTGTATCGGCCGGCTTCACGTCTGTATCATCTTTAACAAGCAACGGTGTCAGCTTTTCGAGAACCTTATTCAGTTCTGATTCGAGCATGTTCGCCTGCTTTCCGGTCAGCAGGTTTACACCGCCCGACAGCATGGCTTCGGCTTCGGCGGCGGTTTCCTGCAACCGCTTTTCCCCGATTTGACCCGCATTGCTTTTGAGCGTGTGTGCCATCCTGTGTGCCAGCTTAAGGTCTCCGGCATCCAGAGCATTCATGATTTTCAAGAAGGTTGTTTTATTACTTTCTGCGAAATAAACACGCAACTGCCTGAGGGATTTGTCCTCTTCCTCGGACTGCTGCTGCCCATTCACCGCTACATAACTTACAACCGGAAGATACCTGAGCAGGCATTTCCACAGGTCCTGCGATGTGAACGGTTTGCCGAGGTAATCATGCATACCGTTGGCTTTGTAGAGTTCCAGATCGTTTGATAGAATGTTTGCCGTCAAAGCTACTATAGGCGTGGTTATTCCAAGCCTTGTCATTTCGGATGCAGCTTCAAGGCCGTCCATCACAGGCATATGAATGTCCATAAAAATCAAATCAAAAGGCTTTTTGCCGTTAGTGCCGTCGGTAAACTCGACGGTGCCTCTCTGTTCACCTGTGCCGCCGGTACTCTCGCCGGTGCTTCCGGTGCCGCTCTGTTTGCCGTCATCGTCCGGTATGATAGTATCACCCATAATGACAGTGTCACCCAGAATGACGGTATCGCCAAGTATGACAGTGCCGCCCTGCTGCACCTTAGGTGCTTTTTCAAGCCGCTCCATGATGATATTTACGCCTTCCTGCCCGTTTTGCGCCACGACGGTTTTTATACCCACACGCGCAAGGTGGTCGCATATGACCTGCTGATTTAAGTGGTTATCCTCGCAAATCAGGATTTCACCGTTGAAGTAAGGCTTATCGACATTGGTGAGCATGATTTCGATGTTAGTATCTACGGCTTCATCATCGATGGTATCAAATACAAGGTCGAAGCTGAACTCGCTGCCATGTCCGGGGCTGCTTTTAACTCTGAGGGAGCCTCCCATCATCTCTACCAGATTCTTTGAAATCGGAAGCCCGAGACCGGTGCCGCCGAATTTCCTTGTGACACTGTCGTCGGCTTGCATGTAAGGCTCGAAGATTCGTGCAACCTGTTCGGCATTCATACCGATACCGCTGTCCTTAATCTCAAAGTTCATGGTCGTCTTCGATTCGTCGGAATCCCTGACGGACGCCAAAAGCTTGACTGATCCGGTGCTTGTGAACTTAACGGCGTTTGAAAGAAGGTTCATAAGCACCTGGCGCAGCCTGACCGGGTCGCCGATAAGCTTTCTCCCGGAGAGCGGCTCGGCATAGCAGTACAAAGCGAAACCCTTTTCCACGGTTTTCGGTAATATAGCCGACTGGCACTGTGCGATTACATCCTGCAAATCAAAGGGGATATGCTCCAGCTCGATTTTGCCGGATTCGATTTTGGTGTTGTCCAAAATATCGTTTATGATATTGAGCAGCCATTTGGCGTTATCAGAAATATTAGCGAGGTATTGCCTTGTTTTTGAAGGTATATCATCATCCTGTGCCAGTTCAGAAAACCCTATGATGCTGTTCATGGGGGTCCTGATTTCGTGGCTCATATTTGCAAGGAAGATAGTTTTACTCCTGTTTGCCGCCTCCGCCGTGTCGCGGGCATGTAGCAGCTTTTCCTGTGTTTTTTCTATTTCGGCGAGAAATGCCTTGTATTCCCTTAAATCACTTGTATACCCGATAACAACATCTTCGTCGCCGTATTTGGCGCGGACAAGCGTGACCTTTGACGGTATCGGTGTATTGTCCGCAGGGAATTTGTGCATCCACTCGAAATCACAGTAGCCTTCTTCAAACGCCTTGTTGATGAAACTTGCGGCCTTTTCATCCGAGCGGATGCCGTCAGGCTGGTACTCGGGTGAGCAAACCTGCAGAAAACGGTCTATATATTCCTGCTTGTCTTTAAAACCGTAAAGTCTGACGCCCGCTTCGTTTACCTCGACTGTATTTAAGTCCTTGTCCCAAATCTGCGCGCAAAGCGGGGAGGTATCGAGCATAAGCAGCAGACGCTCGTTTGTTAAGGCAATGGCTCTTTCCATTTCCTTCGCTTCGGATATATCAATGAGCGCACCTGCTATACGAAGCGGCTTTCCATCCTCGTTGCGGATAGTTTCGCCCGTCGCACGGAAATATGAGTACTCGCCGTTTTTCTTAAGCAGCCTGTACTCTATGTCAAAAGGTGTTTTCCCGGTCACATCAAGCAAATGGTTTGAAAACGCATTGAGGGTTTTCTCTTTATCGTCGGGGTGCAGCAAACCGCTCCAGCTTCCGAGTACGTTGGGGAAATCCTCCTCGTCCGTATATCCAAGCATGTTCCTGAAATCGTCCGACCATTCAAAAGCATTTGCAGGATTAACGGGGTCATTTTCGGGAACCTCCATATCCCACAAGCCAATCCTTGTCGCCTTGATCATCAGATTCAGTTTTGTAAGGTGGAGTTCAATCAGTGCTTGTGCGCGTACAAGCTCCATTTCACGCTCATGAATCTCGGTCATATCATAAATGTAGACAACAATGGCAAAATCACCCTCGTAGGGTATTTTCCTGAACTCCACGCTTAATGTTAAAATCTTGCCGCCCAGTACAAGCTCTGTTTCAATCTTGACATAACCCTCCGTTATCGCCAGTTTGCCCCATTCTGCCAGGGATTTCGAACGCCGCCCGCTTGGCTGGTATTCCGGTATGCCCGCGCTTAAACGCTCAAAGAACCCCTTGAGCATTTCATCTTTAGTTTTAAAACCCATCAGCTTTAATGCTGCAGGATTGCAATCGAGTATGTTAAACTCCCTGTCGAAAAGGATGTTGGACTGCGGGCTCGACTCAAACATAGCCGAGGTGGTGAACTGCGCGTTGTCAACCTGCTGCATGGCTTTCTTTAACCGGCTCTCAATAATGCCGGAAAGGAACATCGCCAGAACAACGCATATGGAAAGAACCAGAAGTGTTATAAGGATGCCCGTAAAGATAAAAAACAGCAGTTTGGCATCATCCGCAGCCGTATCATAACCGACGAACATCATACCGATGACCTGGTTGTCCGCTCCGTGGATCGGAGTGTATTTTGTGAGCATATCGATACCGAAGAGCCGTATCATACCGACATATGCCTCACCCGCCATCACCTGATTGGTAATGCTGTCCGGCGCGAATGTGCCTATTGCATACATTCCCGATTCGTCGACCAGTGTTGTGGAAATGCGTTTATTTTGCAAAAAGACGGAAACCTCGCAGCCTGTCACATCTCTGAGCTTGTGGGCAAAATCCTGTGAATCCAGTCTTGTGCCGAGGGAAACGACACCTATCAGGTTGTCCTCGCTGTCATATATAGGCGCACCCGCGTAAACTCCGAGGCTGATGAAATTGCCGTGCGTCACATATGAAGAGATTCTGCCCTCCATCGCCGCTATCACATGTGGCAGGAAGGAAAGGCTGTCGCCGAACTCCGTAGGCTCGAATGTCCTTGCTAAAACCAGACCATCGACACCGATGATTGTACAAAAATCAACTTGTGCCATGATAATAAGGGCTTCCGCCGTGCTAATAATTTTTTCGCGGTTGTTTAATATGATGGCTTCTATTAAATCCGTGTTGTGCGACATGGCGTATGCCGCTATTTCCGCCCTGCTCTTCAACTCTTCGATCTCGTTATCCGCAACCAGCGCGGCGATGTCGATTTTTGTCAGTTTAGCGTCATTAAGCTCCCTGCTGAAAAGCAGCATGGATGAAACAAGGACAGCAACGCAGCCACCTATTGTAAGAACAATCATGGGAAGTAGAATTCTTCTTCTTATATCCATATAAAAATTATCCCGCCAACTCGTATATTCATCAATCTATAACTATAACATATGTAAGCAGTAATGTCGAGGAAAAATAAGGTGATTTCCTGATATAATTACCCCCCGATTTTGGTGAATGGATATAAGAAATGCACCGTGTCTGCGTGCAAACAAGGTGCGTCAAAAAGCCATTGCGTGTGGCTGCTAATTGTCAGTATCTGTTCTCGCTTTCCCCGCATGACCAATCGCATACGAAACAACGACGACAATCACACCGACTGCCGCAAACGCAAACCCGTACTCCGAAGCGACATGAGCCGGCCCGCTGAGGAAAACCGCAGCCGTATGGAAAGAAGACTCCGGCGATACGGATAGTGAGCCGAACCACAGCCCGAGGATGAAGCAAATCAAACCCGACAAAGCAATCGGAATACCGATGACCAGGAAAGCACCGGCAATATCGCTCCTGCGCTGCAGGAAAATCAGAGCCAGAAGAATAACGCAAAGTAAACCTGTGCCGATAAGCAGATATGAAGATAAAAGCAGGTACGGAATCGTCGTGTCGATGCCCAACTCATTGATTATATTGCCGACGCTAAGCTCACTTAAATCAATTATGTCGTCAATGGTCCTCGCAAGATGCTCAAAATGTTCATCCGTCATGTGGTGGTCAAGCAGAACGTTGAACTCCGGCTCAAGGCTTTTTGCGATACCGGCAATATCATCGGCAGTTAAATGGAAATTAAGATTACCCGAAGCGAAGGCTCTGGCATAATCATCAAGCACCCCGCCGATTTCGTCGGAAACAGCAGGGCTCTTAATAAACTCCTCAATGTCTGAAACACTGACCTCGGTATCGTGGAAATAAAGCCCGTTGAGCTGGTTTGCTATGTAATAAGAGTGTTCGGCTATACCGGCTTCCTCCAGGACCGCAGTAAAATCAGTGTGCCTTATGATGCTGGCAGCGTTATCTGTCCGCAGCACCAGTAAAATAATAAAGGCACACATGAAGACGGTTGTCAACACGTAAAGCAAAACGGTTACGACGATGTTAAGCTTCGTTTTAAATTGTGACCCTTGCCTGCTCACATTTGGGAGTTTGTAATTAATGCTGTCCATTTTGACATAGCCTCCGAAGGCTGATACTAATCATCTTCGCATATTTCTTCGCATGATAGCACAAATCATAATTTATTTCTACATATGACAGAAATAAATTGCAAATTTGTTGTTAAATTGCTGTTAAGTTGAGGCGAATACAACTCAAGATGCGAGCGCATACCATAACACTGTCGGCAGCGCATACCATAACACTGTCGGCAGGAGTGTACCGGAATATTGTTGGTAGGGGAGGGTTGAAACTTGACTGTCCATATTGTAAAATGGAAAAAACTCAATCAATGAAAGGATGACCAAACCATGAGCTTCAGAGAAAAAGCGCGCGAGCTGGTTGCGCAGATGACAATTGAGGAAAAAGCATCACTAATGTCCGGGCTTAACTTCTGGTACCTCAAAAGCATAGACCGCCTCAACCTGCCGTCGATTATGGTAACGGACGGTCCGCACGGTCTGCGCAAGCAAGCCAATGACGCAGACCACCTCGGCATAAATAAAAGCGTACCCGCCGTATGCTTCCCTACATCAGCGGCAACAGCATGCTCATATGACCGTGAGCTGCTTGAACGTATCGGAAAAGCGATAGGGGAGGAGTGCAGACAGGAAGAAGTGGCAGTTATCCTCGGTCCGGGAGTCAACATAAAACGCTCTCCGCTTTGCGGCCGCAACTTTGAATACTTCAGCGAAGACCCTTACGTCTCCGGCGAGCTTGCAACAGCACTTGTCAAAGGAGTGCAGAGCCAGAACGTGGGCGTATCCGTCAAACACTACGCCTTTAACAATCAGGAAACGCGCCGCCTTACAACCGACTCGGTGGTAGACGAACGGGCGGCACGTGAAATATACCTCCCGGCATTCGAGAAGGTCACGAAGGAATCAAAGCCGTGGACATTTATGTGTTCCTACAACCTCTTTGAGGAAATTTACTGCTCAGAGCATAAGAAACTGTTGATAGACATTTTACGCGACGAATGGGGCTTTGACGGGCTGGTAATGTCAGACTGGGGAGCGGTCAACGAGCGCGATAAAGGCGTTGCGGCAGGGCTCGACTTGCAAATGCCCGCCGATAACGGTGTAAATGACGCGAAAGTTGTTGCAAGCGTCAAAGCCGGGACACTTGCCGAATCTGATTTAGACACGGCAGCCATAAATGTCACCGAGCTTATACTCAAATCCCAAACACGCGAGCATATGGAATATGACGTTGATGCCCACAGAACACTTGCAGCGCAAGCAGCAGCCGAATCAACAGTTCTGCTGAAAAATGACGAAGAGCTTATGCCGATGCCCGGGGGCGCGAAGTTCGCAGTCATCGGAGCATTTGCGAAAACACCGCGCCATCAGGGTGCAGGCTCGTCGAAAATTGAGCCGGTCAAGCTTGACAGTGTATGCGATTGCCTTAAGGATGCGAGCATTGAGTTCGATTATGCGGACGGTTATCATCTGAGCAGCGACAAACCCGATGAAACACTTACAGCCGAAGCGATCAAAGCTGCTAAAGACAAGGATTATGTGTACATCATCGCAGGTCTGCCCGCACCGTATGAATCCGAAGGCTTTGACCGTGAGAGCATGAAAATGCCGGAATCCCACAACAAGCTGATAGAAAAGATATCAGCCGTCAACAAAAATGTTGTTGTATTCCTGCTCGGCGGCTCGCCGATGGAGTTAGTCTGGCAGGACAAAGTAAAGAGTATACTCATGTGCTATCTTGGCGGTGAAACTGTCGGCAAAGCAATTGCCGATTTGATAATCGGAAAACAGGCACCCGCAGGCCGCCTTGCAGAAACCTGGCCGTTTACGAGCAAGGAGAACCCGTCAGCGCCGTACTTCCCGGGATATCAAAAGACCGTGGAATACCGCGAGAGCATATATGTCGGTTACAGATATTACGACACAGCCGGAAAACCGGTGCGTTTCCCGTTCGGATTCGGGCTTTCCTATACAACATTCGAGTACGGCGAACCTAAGGCCGACAAAACATCTATTGATGACACAGACACGGTTACAGTCACTGTGGAAGTCAAAAACACAGGGACTGTCGCAGGCAGCGAGGTCGTGCAACTGTACGTTTCACACAAGAACCCGACGATTTTTAAAGCTGCACAGGAGCTTAAAGGCTTTGAAAAGGTGACCCTGTCGCCGGGCGAAAGCAAAACGGCTGTCATAACACTCGACAAACGCGCATTTGCGTACTACAACACAAAAATCGCCGGTTGGCACGTTGAAAGCGGTGAATATGAGCTGCGTATAGGAGCCTCAAGCCGTGATATACGCGGCAGTATAACCGTGAACGTGAAATCAACAGTCGAAGCGGAGATACCCGATTACCGCGAAACCGCACCAATGTACTATGACATCAAAAACGGCATAAGTAACGTGCCGGACGAGCAGTTTGTCGCAGTACTGGGGCGACCGCTGCCGAAGCGTTTCCGCGGTAAGAATGACCCGTTTGACGACAATGCGACATTCAAGGATATACAAGTCAAGTGGATAGGCCGCGTATTTGCCAAAAGGGTAAAAAAGGAAGCAATGAAGAAAATGAGCAATATGGCTGATGATATAAACGAAATGCTGGACAAGATGTTTGATGATATGCCGCTGCGGAGCATGAGAATGATGGCGGGTAAGGATATGCCTCCGAATCTTGTTGAGGGTCTATTGACGGCGTTGAACGGTCGGCTGATTAAAGGCTTGAGGATGATGGGGAAGAAGTGAGCAGTACCAAAGCTTAATACTGGTGGGGCAGTACGAAAGTGCTGCTCCATAAAAATGAAGCAGCCGTGTTTATTGAATAATTAAATTGCATAAATCCGGCAAATCAAACCATCTGGAGGACAAGAAAATGCTAAAAAGAATCAAAAAACTCATATTAATAGTGTTTGCGATAGCCCTTATCGCACTGGCGGTAAACATGTTCCTCGGTCCGCACTCAATAGCCGCAGGCGGAATAACGGGGCTTGCAATAATATTTGAAACCATGTTCAACTTTGACCGCTCTATAACAGTGCTGGTCGCAAACGGTATAATACTCATATCAGCACTGATATTTCTGGGAAAAGAAGCGTTCTTCAATACTGTGATAGGAGCGGTGCTGCTGCCTGTGTTTATCAGGTTCATACCGCATATAACCCTCGTTGAGGACACTATGCTTTCGATGCTCGCAGGCAGCGTCCTTATGGCGATTGCAGCATCTGTGCTTTACGCAAACAATGCATCCAGCGGCGGAACAACGCTCCCGCCGCTTATACTCAAGAAGTACCTCGGACTCAGCACATCGATAGGCTTATTAATCTCGGACGGAATTATAATTATACTCTGCCTGATTGTTTTTAACGTCGATACATTCCTGTATGCAATATTCTCGATAACGGTGACAGCAATCGCAATGGGTTACATAGAAACCGGCATGCGCAAAAGAAAAATGGTCTACATAATAAGTGACCATAGCAAGGTGATAACGGACGATATAATGACCAAGCTTGAGCGCGGGGTTACGCTTGTCCCGGTATTCGGTGCGTACAAACGCACGGAACGGGAAATGATTATGGTCACAATGGACTCAAAGAACTACCGCGACCTGCTGGATATAGTGAACGAACACGACAAAAAAGCGTTCATGATAACCGAAAACGTATCGGAGGTCCACGGTCAGGGCTTCACCTACGACACCGGCAGCGTGTGATGCCAGGTATTTTATAAGAGGGTATCTAACCTCTGGCTCTTTAATCTTTTAGTGGGTGTCCTTTAAACTCTCTATTTCAATAGGGGTTTTACCGGTAACTGCAACTATTTTATCGACTGAATCACCAGATTCTAATAGCTTATTCGCAATCTCCAAAGCTTGTTCTTTCCGCCCTTATTTACGCGACCATTTCATGCCGGAAAACAAATTTTTTTCCCTAACGAAGTTATGCGTGATATAATAGGTAATAAATGCATTTATAGGGGTTTGCTGTTTGGCTTAACTTTACCGTTCATAGGAGGGTACACAATGAAAACAAAACTAATGAAATCCGTAACCCTGATATTATTGGCTGTTATGCTTATCGGCATCACCATACCGGTAGCGTCGGCATCGTATTCGCCGTTTTCTGATGTGTCGACCAGCTCCCCGGCATTTAACGCGATTCGCTGGGCTCATGCTAACGGGATAGTCACCGGTTCAGGCGGCAGATTCTTCCCGGATGACAATATGACCCGCGCGCAGTACGCTCTCGTGCTATGGCGTTACGAGGGCAGACCTGTACCGGTCTCGGTAGGCAGGTTCTCCGATGTAAGCACCACCAACGTAGCATACAACGCTATAACGTGGGCGAATGAGAACAGGATTGTCACAGGCACAGGCGACATGTTTTTACCTGAAAATAACATGACCCGTGCGCAGATGGTGCTTATGATGTACCGCTATAACAACCTCAAAGGCAGGAACAGCACGTCGAACGCCGATGCGCTCGACAGATTCACCGACAGGGGGCAGATAGTCCCTGCCGCGGTTGAAGCGATGAAGTGGGCGGTAACGCATGGCTTAATGACGGGCGGCGGTAGCAGGTTGACGCCGAACGATAACATCACCAGAGCACAGGTAGTGTTGATCCTTTTCAGGTATGTAAATGCTTTTGTCGGACCGACCCCGGTGCTGCCGCCAATTACGCAGCCGCCACAGCAGCCGGAGACCCCGCCCGTACAGGAACCGCAGAAACCTGATTCGACTGAGCGCCCGAACCTTGTGCAACCCGGAGTAAGGATACCGGCAGACTTAACGTCGGCAACTCAGATGGCATGGCGTATCGCCCACATAAACGAATGGGCAGATAACTATACTGCCTTGGGCGGACCGGGTGCGTTTGAATTTGAGGTTATTCGGCTTGTTAATGTTGAGCGGGTCGCACATGGATTAACTCCGCTAACCGGACACTGCAGGTTGATGTTTTCCGCACGGTTGAAGGCACAGGCAATGACCGATATAAATTATTTTAGTCATTATGGAGCGTTTGGCGGTCCGTCTGATGTTATACTAATATTTACCAGAGTGACTTTTGCTACTATCGGCGAAAATATCGCAAGAGGGAGCAGGACGCCTCAAGAAGTGGTTGCCGATTGGATGAGTTCGCCGGGACACCGCGACAACATGCTTAACCCCAACTATGTATCCATGGGCGTCGGAGCTACTGCTTCTGCATCCGGAGAAATAAAGTGGGTACAGCATTTTGGCGGAGAAGAAAGCATTTTTGGATATCCGATAACGGGAAGCAACTGTAGCTGCATAGTCTGCCCAATGTTTGCAAAATGGGGAATCGTCAGCAAAAATACACCTAGTTAAGTGCAGAATACTACAGAGCTAATGCAAAATATAAATCATTCTTTCATCGGTTTATATAGTTTCTTTTGTGATTGGTAACGTAATGTAAAATGAACCGGTTGGATAATAACCTGCGGAAAAATGACAAGGGTGAATAACGTGAAGCTTAAATGGTATGGCACGGCAACAATTCTTCTTGAGCAAAACGGGACAAAGCTTCTCTTTGACCCGTTTCTTCCTTTAAATGACAAGGTTTTCCAGCCGCCGCCCGGTGAATTATCTGAAGCTGATGGAATTTTTGTCACGCATTGCCATTTTGACCATATGTCTGCAATCCCGGACATTTTAGAGCGGAGCGGCAAAACGCTCAATGTCTACTGCACAAAAAAACCGCAGGAAGTGCTTGTCTCAAAGGGTGTTGAAAAGTCCCGGATACAAAACATAAATCCGGGAGATACGATTAACATCGGACCGTTTGAGGTTAAAGTTCTAAAGGGCAGGCACATCGTTTTCAACAAAGGGTTGATTATGAGGACACTCTTTAGTTCGCGTGTTTTACGTTATTGGGGCAGCTTCAAACGAATCCTTCGCGATAAGGAGAGTCGTGAAAAGAATACTGAAACGGTAATCTACGATATAAATACTCAGGGTAAACGTATCCTTTTGCTAGGTAGCTTAAATCTTGATTCCGAAGTTGAGTACGCGCCGGGTGCAGATTTACTGATATTGCCGTTCCAGGGCCGTTCCGATCTGGGTAGCTATGCAATGCCAATAGTCAAACGCTTGAATCCCGGGAAAATCCTGCTTGACCACTTTGACGATACCTTTCCGCCGTTCACGACCGAGGTGAACACGGAGCGGTTTTTGTCGCTTATGCGCGACGAGAATCCCGGCATCCCTGTAATATGCAACCGGGCAAGTGCAGAGTGGATAGAGCTATAGGAGTAAAAGCCGGGGATGAAAATTACCCTTTCACCCCCTTTCACCCCTCCGGGGATGAAAACTACCCCCGTTCGTCCAGGTATGTCTGCACGCGGTTTTGCATAATCCGCACTGTATCCGCCACTGTCCGGGTTCCGGAGAAAAATGCCTCGCTGTCTTCTAAAATAATCATCCAGATCGTCTCGTCATAATGGGACAACATTCTGGCACCATCCACAATTTCGCGGATTTCCGCAGCAGCCTCTGCAGTCATTTTGGGAAGTGTGAACTGAAGAGAGTCACTAAAATACATCTCGCCACGATAAACATTGTCAAGCATCAACTCATCAATAATATCCTCATACATGTCAATACGCAAGGGAAGCCCACGTAGAATCTCAGCTCCCGGCAGCAGAAAACGGCGGACAAACTCCCATGCAGCCTCTTTATGCTCAGAGCCTGCATTTATACTAAAATTCCCGATATCCTCTATAGAATGCTGTCCTCCCTCGTTGGTTGGCATCCCCACCGCAAAGAAATCGTCCATCAAAATCTGGTATCTTAAAAGTGAGTCAGGGCCATTGAACCAATGGTTGCTTAATAGCAACTCCCCGCGCCATAATCTGTCCCACTCATCAGATCGGTCGTTGTCTATACTGTAAGATGCAGGTAAACCGGCAGCAATCTCAAGCACACTGATGAAGTCCTCGCTGTCAAGATTGGCCCGGTTATTTTTCAGATCTATAAACATATCACCCGACAAGTGAACGGCCTCATGCAAAAAACGCTCCCTGTACATCCAGTCGGCGAACAGATGGAGTTCTTCCGACTCATCGAGGCGCATGAGTATGCTTGTAAATGTGAAGGGGTCGATTAGCGCTGCGTTTTCACGAAGCATAAGCAAAGTTCTGATACTGAAACTGTTACCGATGATAGTCAGCCTGCCGTCATCCGCTTCCGAATCAATTAAAACATTAGGGAAAAAGTCCGTGCGGTCAAGCTCCGGGTCGGCATCGACAAATGTATAGAGGTCTTCTAAAAAGTCGGAGTCCCGGGGAATAATCTCGTATTCATTATAGATAATATCAGGACCGCGTCCCGTGATCATCTCGACTTTAAAATTTGAAACAGCATCATGCCAGCTATCACCGGGCTGGATGTATTCCCGCAGCTCGATTTGATAATGTTGGTTTTCAGTGTTAAATGCCGCAACCTCGCGGCGTACCGCATCGGGAAACCAAAACCCGCCAAGAACCAGAACCGTATGCTCCGGAATGTCCGACCTCGGTGTGCGTGTAAGCACGTATATTTCCGCCAGCCACTTGGCAGGTGAGCCGCCGGGTATCAGCCCTGTGTGGAATGCTATAATACTGTCGTCGGATAAAGCTCCGATGTGATAATCATGCGTAAGGACAAGCCTTGCTTCCGTCCAGTCCAGAAGCGGCGTATTAGTGTGCGTATCAAGTGCGTAGCCATAAAGCTGTCTGCCGTCATCAACCAGCAGGTCGAAGGATTGATTGCTTCCGACCGGTATCAGCCTTAGGATATTGGGGATGGTCAACGGGATTGCTTCGCCCCAATCACCGGTGTCGATATCAATGACGTGCAGATTGTAATTTATGCCGTTTCGAAACAATGCGGCAGCGCGGCCGTCCGGCAGCTTGATGATGCTTTGGTCGAAGAGAATTTGCAATTGCCCGAGCAATGCTCCTTCATTATCAAACAGGTACAAATCATATTCAGGACCGAGGCTGATGGCTCTTATGACGAGACTGCCGTCATCAGCAAAAACAACTTGCTCAATCCGCAAAGAAACATTGTTGGGTGTGCCAAAACCTTCTAATTCCTGCTCTGAAATCACCGCTCCCTGCGGGCTGTATACACCATAAATAATTGTGTTGCCTTCTTCATTGTATGTATTTATAACAATTTTATAGTTTCCGTCGTCAGTGACCTTCAAGCCGCCAATCCCGACACGCAAGCCATATGCGGGGATACGGGTCTCACGCCTGTCACTACCGTCCTCTGCCATGTTTATTACCACTGCTGCAGGGGAAGAATCCGAATACCAATAAAGAATCCTGTCCTCGTGTACCAAAGTGCCAAGCACAGGGTAAGATAAATCTGTTGAGTATATTTGCTGCGGCTGGTATATGTAAGCATCAAAAATCGAGCTGTCCATACTCCCGTCAATAACGCCATCTGCACTGCCGTCGCCGTCGCTACCTCCGTCGCTGCAAGCGGCGAGACCGCAAACTGCGATGATAGCAAAAATAATTAATATAAAGATACGGAAAGAGCTTCTCATCTGCCCGGTATATATTACTGTTGAAAATATCCGCATAAACAATTCCCTCCGGGTCAGTGTTTTCTTTACGATTATCGTATCATACGGCATACGACCGCACAAGAGGAAACTCAATATGAACACAATAATCAAGCTGTAATTTTGGATTATATCAAGAAGTATAAACCCCAGTAAACAGAGAGAACAGGATAATATCCGTTTTCTAAGACAAAAAGGGTAATTTTGTGTTATAATTATTTCATTAAGAATCAAGCAATAAGCAAACTTACGAGAACAAGGATGTGTAATATGCGTTTGATACCACTTTTGTTGCTGCTGGCAGTATTTTCCATCGCGGTAACCGGTTGCAATAACAGCAGTAATATCGATACAACGGATTACGTATACGTTCCGGAGATAATACCATTTCCGGATGACTTGAAAGAACAAATAAGTATTAATAATATAGTGTTTTTCGATGAGTCGGTTTATTTTGTAACCGGCTATAATAGAATCATTTCGATGAATATTAACGGTACAAATTTGGTTGAACTCTCATATTATCCGGACAGCAATGCATTTATTGCTTCCCTTATAACAGACAGCTCCGGCAACCTTTGGGTCACTGAGTCTAAATTCGCCGGGCAAAACATGTCTGACACGGTTTTTCTGCGCAAGCTGGACAGCACAGGTGCGCAACTATCGGCGATTGACATAAGCGGTAATGTTGCGGGCGTCGGCATGTACGGTATGAGATTCAATGTCGATAATGAGGAAAACATCTACCTTGGAGTGGAAGAGAAAATAATAGTTCTCGATAATACGGGAAGATTATTATTCAGCCTTGATGTCAGGGATTTTTGGATTTCTCAAATAATCAGAATGCCTGATGGCGATGTTGCATATTTTGATGGCCGGGGTACGATACGAAAAATCAACATTGAAGAGCATGGATGGGGCGATACGATAAGCCTGCCTTACGGTGCCAGCCGCGCTTTTGCCGGAAATAGCGAGTTTCGCGTCTTATTTATCTCAGGAATGACACTATATGGAATTGACACTGAAACAAATGAAATAGTGCAGGTCTTGGACTATATTGATAGTGATTTAATATTTGAGATACTGCTTAATACTGAGCTGCTGGCGGATGGGCGCGTACTGTCTGTAACTCTTACTCCGCGTGAAATGCTTGCGCCTCCGGAAATCGAGCTCATTATCATGAGCAAAGTACCAAGCTCCGAACGTCAGGAAAGAACACAACTCACACTTGCGGGCATCAATATCGACAGGCATATAATGAGTGCCGTTGTACAGTTTAACAGAACAAGCAACACGCATAGGATACAAATTACCGATTATTCTGTTTACAATACAGGCGCAGATGATAATGCAGGTCTCACAAGATTATCCACAGAAATTATCGCAGGCGGAATCCCGGATATTTTCGCACTGTCGGGGCTGCCGTTTCAGCAGTACGCAGCAAGAGGGTTATTTACGGATTTAGGTATACTTCTGGATAATGATCCGGAGATAAATCGTGAGGATTTTATCGGTAGTGTCCTGCGGGCAGCAGAAACGGACGGTGCCTTGTATCAGATATTCCCGTCATTTGTGATATATTCAATAATCGGCAACCCGGAAATCATAGGCGGTGATACGGGATGGACTGTTGAGGAGTTTAATGCGGTACTCGATGCAAATCCCGAAGCTGATATACCTATGGGTGACGGAATGTCAAAAATACGCTTTTTGCATTTTGCATTTTCATATAATATTGAACAATTTATTGATTGGAACTTGGGAGAAGCTTACTTCGACAGAGGTGACTTTGCCCGGTTGCTTGAGCTTGCCGACACGTTTCCGATGGAAGCGGAACAGGATGTTTTCTCCGGTCCCGGTGCAGGTGCAGAGGAAATTGCTGCCGGTCGCCAAATAATGGCATGGCGGCAGTTAAGTGATTTTGGTGTTTATCGCCTTAACCGGACGTTGTATGGAAGTAAAATCGTGTTCAAAGGCTTCCCCGGAGAAAACAGGGCGAGCGGTATTTTTGATGCTGACAGCAATATTGCTATTTCATCACGGAGCGAAAACCAGCAGGCAGCGTGGGAGTTTGTGCGGTTACTGTTGTCCGAGGATTTTGGACGCGTTAATATTCACGGCTCATTTCCGTTAAATAAAAAAGTTTTTGAAGAAAGACTTGCAGATGCCATGATTGCAGATGGCAGAGAAATAAGTTTGTACGGCGGAACAAGCGTTTCAATTGACGAGATATCAGCAGAGGAAGCCTTGCAGATACTGGCGTTTATAGATTCTATTTCTTCTGTACTCGAACGCGATGAGATGATTTGGAATATAGTCAGCGAGAACGCATCCGACTTCTTCAACGGGCGAAGTAATGCTCAGGAAGCTGCAAGAATCATACAAAGCCGAATATCAATTCTTTTATCAGAGCAACGGTGAAAAATTATTTATACCTTGAACGCTCTCAACCGCAGGGCGTTTACAAGCACGGAGACAGAACTCAGGCACATCGCCGCTGCCGCTATCACCGGTGAAAGCAACGGACCGCCGAAGATGTACAGAACACCTGCCGCTACAGGAATACCTGCGACATTGTAGCCAAAAGCCCAGAAAAGGTTTTGCTTGATATTGCGGAGCGTCGCTTTTGACAGCCTAATTGACACAGGTACGTCCGATAAATCGTTGTGCATAAGCACGATATCCGCACTTTCCATCGCGACATCTGTTCCGCTGCCGATTGCTATCCCGATGTCTGCCTGCATAAGCGCGGGAGCGTCGTTTATACCGTCGCCGACCATGGCGACTTTTACGCCTTCCGCTTGCAGCTTTTTTATTTCTTCCGCCTTATCCTGCGGTAAAACCTCCGGCAGCACCCGGACTATACCCGTTTGTTTTGCTATTGCGGCGGCGGTTATTTTGTGATCGCCGGTAATCATAAAAACTTCAATGCCCATGTCAATAAGCTCCCTGACTGCTTTTGCACTGCCGGGTTTCACAACATCCGCAATTGCTATAATTCCGGCGATTTTACCGTCAACAGCTATATATACGGGGGTCTTGCCACCGGCGGCAATATCACCCGCCGGACCGGTATTGTCGCGTGTTATATCACCTGCCGGGTCAACACCACCGGTGGCAATATCACCCGCCGGGTCTGTGCCATTGCCATCTGCAGCAAGATTATCAGGCACATGACCGGTTGCGATACCCCTTTCCGTCATAAGCCTGAAGTTCCCCGCAACAACCTCCCGGTTGCACACGCGGCAGACGATACCCATACCCGCAAGCGACTCAAAGGCTGTCATCGGAAGCAACGGCAGATTTTCATTTTCCGCCCCCTTTATAATTGCATCCCCGATTGGGTGCTGGCTGCCTTTCTGTGCTGACGCAGAAATTTGGAGCAGCTCCTTTTTATCGATGCCGGTTGCAGTGATTATATCCGTTACTACAGGTCTTCCCTCTGTGATAGTGCCTGTTTTATCAAGAATGACGGTCTGAATCCTATGCGTTACCTCAAGAGCCTCGCCGCTCTTTATAAAAATACCATTTTCCGCGCCTCTCCCCGTGCCTACCATTATAGCCGTCGGCGTTGCAAGCCCCAAAGCGCACGGGCAGGCAATAACAAGCACGGATATGAATACAGTCAACGCAAAAGTTACATCGCCTGTGGCTATGAACCAGCCTGTGAAAGCAGCGACGGCAATACAAAAAACGATTGGAACGAAAACGCCCGAAACTCTGTCGGCTATTTTAGCGATTGGAGCTTTACTGCCCTGCGCATCCTCCACCAGCCTGATAATTTGCGCAAGCACCGTATCCCTGCCTATCTTCTCCGCTCTGAACTTTACGAAGCCGCTGTTGTTTATGGTTGCGGCATATACCTTATCTCCGGGATTCTTATCAACAGGCATGCTCTCACCAGTCAGCATCGCTTCATCAACAGAAGTCGTGCCTTCAACAATAACACCGTCAACAGGGATTTTGGCTCCGGGTTTTATCAGGATAACATCCCCGACAATAACCTGTTCAATGGGTATCTCAACCTCTGAGCCGTCTCTTTCAACCAATGCAGTCTCCGGCTGCAGTCCCATCAGTTTTTTTATAGCCTCCCCGGTTTTGCCCTTTGAAATCGCCTCAAGTGTTTTTCCGAGTAAAATAAGCGTGATTATCACACCGGCGGTTTCGTAATATAGATGCTCCGCATACTCAGGGAAACCTGCAAACACCCGATATGTGGCGTATAGGCTGTAAATAAATGCCGCCGATGTACCCATGGCTATTAAACTGTCCATGTTCGGCGCGCGCAAAAATACAGCGCGGAACCCGACAACATAAAACCGGTATCCGGCAATCATAACGGGTATTGTCAGTACAAGCTGCGCAAGTGCGAAGCCCTGCGGGTTAATATGATGATGAATAAACCCCGGCAGCGGCAGGCTTAACCCGAACGGTAGCATATGTCCCATGGCAATATAGAGGAGCGGTAGTGTAAAAGCGACAGCCGCAATGAGTTTACCGCGTAAGGACTTGATTTCCTCACCGGCAACCTGAGCCTCTCTGATAGGGTTATCCCTTATCTCCTCGTATCCGTATCCGGTTTTGGCGATTGCGAGCTCAAGCATTTCCTTGCTAATCACAGCCGCATCCAGCTCAACCGACATACGCTCTGTAGCAAGATTAACAAAACAACTGCCGACGCCGTCGATGCCGCCAATCGCTTTTTCCACACGCGCAGAGCATGCCGCGCAAGTCATCCCGCTGATTCGGTACTCGTACTTCTCCATTTCACTGTTCCATACACACGATCCTTAGTAAAGACTGAATCTCTACTATCCCTGCGGTGTCTTTCTGACTTTACAGAAAATTGGTTCTCCATAAAATAAACTGTATATGACACACAGATTCTTGTCAAGTGCAGTTGCCGAAAGTGTAATCGTTGAAAGTACAAGCGTCGAAAGTGCAAGTGCCGAAAGTGTAAGCGTTGAAGCAAAGGGTGCTTCATTAATTTTGTATAAAATAAAAGAATTCGCAAAAAGGTTGACAAAATATTATTGTCATTTATTATTTACTGAGCAGCAATTCAAGGTTTATTAAGTTACGCGATAACAGCGATTACAACGTTGACAGCGATGACGTTATCGCCTGAACCTTTGATGATAAACGGAATATTGATTAAGGAGAACTGTTAATGAGCAAGAAAGTTATTATTGTAGGAGCGGGAATCGCAGGATTATCCGCTGCTGTATACGCGCAGCGAAGCGGGTTTGATGTTACTCTGATAGAACAGCACAGTATTGTCGGCGGAATGTGTACAAGCTGGAAACGAAAAGGATATCTGTTTGAAGGAGCGGTTCACTGGTTGACAGGGTCAAGCCCGAAAACCCAGATGTACCGGATATGGAAGGATACCGGCGCTCTGGGCGAGGATGTTCCGGTTTCGTTGAAAGACCCCTTTTACTGTATTGAGCATGAGGGGCAAGTAATAAATTTATATCGTGACATAAATAAAACGGTTGAGCATTTGAAAGCCATTTCACCTGACGATAAACCACTGCTTAAACAGCTTGCCAAAGATGTGAAAAGCTTAAGCAAGATGCAGATGCCGATTATGGATATTAAAGGTGTCAAGGCAAAGAATCCGATGCGCATGACCTTGGGCTTCTTGATCAAGATGCTGCCTGCGGTTCCGGTAGTGCGAAGATTGGGGATACTGACCTGTGCGGAATTTATCAAGCAATTTAAACACCCCGCCATTCAGCAATTGCTCCGGATTGTTCCCGATGACTACACAGCATCAAGCTTAATGTTCACGCTTGCTACTTTTAATACAGGTGACGGCGGTTACCCCGAAGGCGGTTCGCTTGCGCTGGTGCAAAGAATGGCAAAAACATTTACGGGTCTGGGCGGCAAGCTTCTGCTTGATACGCAAGTACAAAAAGTCAATATATCAAGTGATTTAGCAACCTGCGAAGGAGCGGTGACAGGCGTAACCTTGCAAAACGGGGTACTGGAAGCCGATGCGGTAGTAGTGACACAAGAAACTATTGCGGCGCTCGGACAGTTATTTGAGACGCCGCCTGCCGATGAATGGTTAAATGATTTGAAAACAAATTTAAAATCAGCTATATGCACCTTCATAGGCATCGGAGTAAAAGCGGAGCTTCCCGATGGAATACTGCCCGAATGGAAGCTAATAACCCCTATAACGTTCGCAGATAAAACAATTCATGAAATATCCTTCTACAGCTACAGACAATACGCGCCCGAGGGAGGCACGGCCTTAACCACCATTTCATTCGGCGACACTTACGATTTTTGGAAAAAAGCAAAAGACGAGGGACGCTACGAGCAGGAGAAACAAGCGCTGGCTGAGCAATATGTCCGGGCTTTATGCGAAAAATATCCCGAATGTGAAGGGAAAATAGAAGTCACCGACATAGCAACGCCACTTACGTTTGAGCGGTATACCGGTGCATATCGCGGCGCGTGGATGAGCGTAATGGGACCCGGTGATGCGATGAAGCAGTACCCGGGAGATTGTGAAGGCATAAGAGGGCTGTTTTTTGCCGGACACCGCCTGATGCCACCGGGCGGGCTGCCTTCGGCAGCAGCGAGCGGCCGCAAGGTCTCGCAGATGGTTTGCAAACACTTTGACGTGGTCTTCGAGTAACATTAACTATTTTCCCACCCATTCCTTCAGCTCATCGCTTTGCAGCTTATCGCAAATATAACCCCGCCTGATCAGCTTCTGCGGAACATGCCCGTCATATCTCTCGTAAGACGGGTTTTCCTTTTCGCCGACAAGACTGTCAAGATCGGGAGCATCGCTATCAAAAAAGGACGTTATATATTTAATCAGCTCATAACCGTCGCCTTTCCCTATGTTTAGCCTGATATAGAACCAGTCACCGTATTCAATTTCGGTCAGCATGAATTTCTTTACGCATCTCTTTCTTATGAACCGCCGCAGCGTCCAGTTCGACTTTGAGCCAATCCACGGAAATAAACACCATGTCAAGCCCCCCAGATGCAGTACGGGCTTATAAAGCATACCTGATGATTGCGCTGTTTTACGCGCTTGATGCAAACGCTCTGCGGCTCTCGGCATCAAATATTTATACTTGGTGTCATCCAGCAATATATCACGGATTTTTCGCACTATTTTAGTGTGGATATCCCTGTAAGAGCCGGGCCACGGGAACGCCTTGCACCCTTCGGTTTTTTCTACGATAATTTGCTTGCGTGCAGGTAAAACATCGGTTACCATCCATGTAAAACCGGCTAGTGTGAAAACATAGCCTATGGGTGTTTCGCTTGTCAATGTGCCGATTACTGCATTTTCGTGTATAACACTATATTCATCATAATCTTTAAATGTTGCCAGGAACTTATATGAGTTGATTATTTTTTCTCCTTCAATACCAACTATCAACGACCCGTCTTCCGTTGTCTGGATTATTCCGTTATTTTCCATATGGAGCAGAAGCGTCGAATAATCCTTGCCGCTGATTTGACAAAACGGCGACAGGCTTAGAATATAATCGCTGAGAGCCTCAGGCATATACTCATATGACGCGGCAAGGACGCACAGTGTTTGATGGAATAAAAGCGAAAACGGCATTTTCTTGATTAAAGGCGGCTCTATCCACTGCTCTTCGATGTATAGTTGAATCACGGCTATGGCTTTCAGCAAATCCCATGGTATCGAGTGAGGAAGCAAGGCGTCGGGATTGACCATGTCCTCGTTGATTATTAGCATCATTTCAGGTATATTGCTGCGCCTTCCCGACCGCCCCAACCGCTGCAGGAATGATGAAACCGAGTTGGGAGCGCCAAGATGGATAACACGCTCGAGGTCTCCAATATCTATTCCAAGCTCCATGGTGACGGTGGCGCACGTTGCAGTTTGTCTGCTGCTGTCCTTCAAATCGGCTTCCGTTTCCTCGCGGAGCTGCTTAGAAATGTTGCCGTGATGGATGCGGAAAATGTCCTCGTCACGCCTTTCTTTTGCTATCATACGCAGTGTCGCGGTCATGTATTCGGTCTCCTCCCGTGTATTGAGGAAAATCAACGACTTATGCTTGCGTTTGGCACAATCATATACGAACTTGTTAGCCTCGCCGGAAAAGAGAAAATACGAATATTTATCACCGTAATTTTCATACATTTTATTCTCAGCCACAGTGTGGGTCTTTGAATCCTCTGTGAAAAAATGCTCACAGGCGAGCTTGACCCTTGTTTTTTCATTTTCAATAAAAATGATGTCGGTATTTCTGCCGGTATTTTCACCAAGCCACCCGGCGGAGATTTCCGGATTGCCGACAGTGGCGGATAATCCGATTCTCCTTGGGGATTTATCAATTATGCGTGTCATCCGTTCGAGAATGCAGCGCACCTGATTGCCCCGGTCACTCCCGGTCATAAAATGTATTTCATCAATAATTACAAATTGCAAATCGCGGAACATTGCATGGATTCTGCTGTTATGGTTGAGCATCAAGCCTTCCAGCGATTCGGGTGTGATTTGTAAGATACCCCGGGGCTTCTTGAAGGCTGACCTTTTATGAGACGCGGAAACATCGCCATGCCAATGGAAAACTGGCGTGTTGGATTCGGTCAATATCATACCGATGCGCTGGAATTGGTCATTGATAAGCGTTTTAAGAGGTGCAAGATAAATCGCCCCGAAGCTCTCAAGCTGCATTGCCTCCAAAATGGAAAGTACGGGAAAAAAAGCAGCTTCGGTTTTACCCGACGCTGTTTTTGAGCATATAAGAAGATTATCCTGCGTGAAAAAAATCGATTTTGCCGCTTCAACCTGCACAGACCGAAGCTCCTGCCATTTATTGAGGTAGACGAACTCCTGAATAAAGGGCGCATAATGGCTGAATACATCTATGTCGGCGTTTTTTTCAATGTCCAATTGCTAATCTCTTTTTTTGTATAAGTATAACAGTAATAGCGTGGATTGTACATGGAATATGAAAGCGACCCGGGATATGAATTAAACGCAGCAATGAGTCCTATCGATTACAGGCGGAGTATTTGCGTTTTGGAAGAAATCTAGTCCAAGAAAACGTCCGCACTCCCCCCGGGGAAAAAAGTGCTTGACTTTTGCAACATCCAACATGAAGCGCGACCCCTGCAATGACAATATGAATTGCGTTGAGGTTGTGAGTGTGGTAGAGTGAGGGTATATTTTCTCAACAGCAATGGTAAGAACACGCAAACAACTTACCGGAGTTATTTGTAGAAACAAATACACAATAAAAAGAGCAATAAACTAAAATGATTGGAAAAAAGCCATGTTCGAAGAACTCGCAGTATTCCTTATCAGGCCTGAGTTATATGCACCGGGCTCAGGTGCGTTTTGGGATGACCCGCATATTTCGGAAGGTATGTTGCAATCACACCTGGAGCCGGATGATGATGCATCAAGCCGCAAGCACGAATTCATAGACAAATCTGTCAAGTGGATAGCAAAGATTGCACCGCCTGCAAGGTATAAGAACCTGCTTGACTTAGGCTGCGGACCGGGGTTATATGCTCTGCGGTTTCATAATGCAGGGTATAAAGTCACAGGAATTGATTTATCGGAACGTTCCGTTAAGTACGCCAAAGTGGAAGCAGTACTCGAAAAAGCAGATATTGAGTATCATCACAAAAACTATCTGACGATAGATTATAAAGAGCAGTTCGACGTAATTACATTAATATACTGTGACTATGCCGCATTATCTCCATTAGATAAAACTTTGCTGCTTAGCAAAGTATATAAAGCCCTCAAACCGGGCGGTAAGTTTATATTCGACGTTTTTACGCATAATATGAGGTTACCGGAAAGCCGCTCATGGTACTACTCCGGGACCGGGGGTTTTTTCAGCGATAAACCGCATTTATGTCTCAATTCCGTCTATCAATACATTGAAGACAGGGCTGAGTTGCGGCAAAGTATTGTAGTAACCGGCGAAGCCGTGCAATGCTATAATATCTGGGATTGCTTCTATAATAAAAACGAGTTGGTTAATGAGGTGATGCCTGCAGGTTTTAGTTCATATGAATTATATGGTGACATTGCCGGAAAAGAGTGTTCGGACACCGGCGAAACCATTTGCACCGTGCTTACAAAATAGACAGAAGCCGTTTCATATTCACAGGAGAGCTAATTATGCGCAAACATGGGGGTGTAGCAAAACGCAAGTAATGTTACACCCCCATTATGTCGTAATTACAAAGCCACTTTTAAATAACTCAGTATTTGCTTAGCTGTGTTTAGTCCGATACCTGAAACATTCCCGTTTTTTACATATGCGTGAACACACCCGTGATTTAGTTTGAGATCTGTGTAGATTCTATATACAGAAATATTCTTCTGAACTCTTAATTCATTAATCTTACCGCGCATCAACATCTTTGTATGATTTTGATTGCTTTGCTTATCTCTAAAATAGGTATAACTTTGATAGACCTTAATATAATTCAATGGCACACTTCCATCATTTTTTTCAAGTTGAGACTCAACATCATTTAAGCTCATTCCATCAAATCGAAACGATTCTGCCAGCAAAAAAGAATCTTCAGAAACTCGATTAAGATATTCGCTCTTACCGATAGAAAGCGCGAATAGCACCAACGGCTCGACTAAACGATAATTCATATCTGGGACTTCTTTGGATAATGACCTGATGTCATTACTTACGCAATATGACAGTTCTCGTACATATTGACGAAGAAACCCTTTAAATGTCAGTTGTCTCATGGCTTATATTCCTCTACGTACTCATTATATGCATGTGTAAAAAATAAGTAATGACTGTCATTCATTTTTAATGTTCTCAGTTCATCCTCGTTAGTTGCCAGCAATTCTAACTTATCCCAATTGACATATTTGGCTACTGCTTTAAGATCATCCTTGTCTGATGGGCGAAATGCACATAACTTTGAAATCACAACATCTTCTAAAGATACAGAATAGAAATCGATCTTCTCGCCTTTCAATATAAGCTCAACTCTATCTTCAAAGTTGAATGGGAAACTATTGATAAATGCAGCTATATGACCATTCATTTGATATTTACTGAACAAGCTGTATAGAACTCTACTTGCATCGATCACATCAATATCAGAAGTTGCTCTTGATGTATAACCTGCCAGAATCAATGCGCAACCACCTGAAATATAGACATAATACTTATCTTCATTGTCGAATAGTAATGTTGCATCGGTATCCAATTGCTCTAATCTTTCCAGAAGTTCTTCTTTACTCAATTTTATCATATTTAATACCTTTACAAGAAATCAGCTATAGTATAGTAGAAATGATATATAAATATTAACACATAGCTTATACATCGTCAAGATATTTATGTTGGTGATGGCAGAAAACAGGCGCAGGAAAGAAACCTCTTCAGCGCTTTGCACTCTAACTACCCGCGCCTAGCACGTATACCTGCCCATGCTTCACACTTTATCCGCCCACGCATTGCAGACAGAAATCCGCGCCCCCTTTGGGCTGTCGCTGTGTTCACTATCGCCGCATGAGAACTCCTTAAGTTCATCGCAAGGTATATCCGGACACTCTCCGCAATGCCTGAAACCTTTGCTTTTGCAGCATTTTGCAACAGGGCATTCGCCCCAGAAAGGATTTCCCTTCAGAGCTATGCAGCCTTTGCACCCATGCGATTCCCTGTAGGGGCAGCCGTCGCATAATGTACCGCAGTATGACTGCACCGACATCAATGCATCAATTGTGAACTCCGCGCTTTCACTATCTATCCAAAGGGATACTCGCCTGGTTTTAAACTTAATAACAACGTAATCGGGGTCCGTTTCTCCGCCCTGATAATGGTGTCCAAACCAATCCAGCCAGCAGCGGCTTTTTGTTTCCTGGTCAGTTACTATTTCCGCTTCCCCCACAAGGGTTACGTTACTGCCCTTTGAACAAAAACATATGCTCGCCCGGCTGTTTTTGCGTATTCGCTTTTCTTTATTGCTGCCGATGTTTGTCGACGCGAAGATTTCAAATATGCTTTCGGTTTTGATTGTCGATACGGTAGAAACTGAAGGATATCCCTCATCATCTATCAGTCCGAGGTATGCAGTATCACAATCCCTTACGATTTGGTTTGCCTTTTCATAAATGTTTGCGTTCATAAAATTGCTTCTCCTTGTGTTTTTATATCAGTATAACACATCAAATAAGACATCTGCATGTCACATTATGTCGTGCAGATCTAAGATATATTCCGTGATTATTTGATAACACAGAGATACCCGTTTTTAACCCCGAATTAATCTAAAATTAAAGACAAAAGTATTTATAACATGTATAATCGAACTCGCTTAAAATAACGCAACCGGGGAGGTCATACATTGAACCAAACAATCCTGAGTATAAAAAACCTCGTGAAACGCTACGGCAGCTCCGAAAGGAACGCCGTGGACGACATCAGCTTTAACGTAAACGCAGGCGAGCTGTTTTGTCTGCTGGGTGTCAACGGGGCAGGGAAGAGCACAACAATCAATATAATCTGCACACTGGTTGAAAAAACAAAAGGTGAAGTAGTATTCGACGGGCTGACGCTCGGCAAAGACGACGATGCAATCAGGCGGAGAATCGGTGTTGTATTTCAGGGCAATGTACTTGATGCCGTGCTGTCAGCAAAAGAAAACATCATGTCAAGAGCGGCATTTTACGGACTCTCCAAAAGCAAAGGAAAAGAACGCACGGAGTACCTTGCGGAAAAGCTGTCCATGACAAGCTTCCTGGGGCAAAGATATGAAAAACTCTCGGGCGGACAACGAAGAAAATGCGACATTGCCAGAGCTTTGCTTGCCGAGCCGAAAATATTGTTTCTTGATGAGCCGACCACAGGACTCGACCCGCAGAGCCGTATAGAGCTATGGGAAACAATAGATGAAATACGCAAAAATGACCAAATGACGGTATTTCTGACTACGCATTACATGGAGGAGACAGATACCGCCGACAGGGTGGCAATAATTGATAACGGAAAGGTGCTTTGCATCGACACGCCGCAGCGCCTGAAAACAGAACATTCAAACGATACCTTGAAGCTCGTTGTTAAAAACAGCTGCAATGCGGAGGTAGAGCGGTATCTGGAAAGCCATGAAGTAAAGCGGCATTTGAAGGACTTTGAGCTGGTTGCCGACACATATATCATAAAAATGAAAAACGGAATCGATGCGATTGAACTGTTGCCGCAGATAAAACCGTATCTCGACAGCTTTGAAATGGAAAAAGGCAACATGGACAACGTTTTTTTGAATGTAGTCGGGAGGAAAGCGGAATGAGCAGTTTAACGAGCCTTGTAGGGCGGGATATAAAAATATTTTATCGCACAAAGGGCAACATTTTCTTTTCATTTCTCTCCGTAATAATATTACTGGTGCTGCACTTCATAATTTTCCGCAACATGTACACCGACAATTGGGTGCAGATACTATCTATGTTCCCCGGCTTTACAATTGAGCGCGAGCAGATATTATGGCTTGTTGACAGCATGATGTTTTCAGCAGTGCTGCCCATCGGCGCGGTAACAATATCCATAACATCTGTAGGTCTGATGGTTGCCGACAGGGAAATGAATGTACTCAATGATTTTCTTGTATCACCGATAAAAAGAAACGACCTGCTAGCATCATACCTGATAAGCTCGCTCCTTGTGAACTTTGTACTGCTCTTGGGGTGCGTGGTCTTTTTCGGGGTATTTTTCCAGATTGTGTACGGCATCGGCTTTTCGCTTGTACAGCTTGGGTTCATACTGCTCACAATGACAGGTGCAATCATTTTTGCCAATGCATTCATACTCCTTGTGATATCGTTTATTAAAAAGCAACAGGCTCTGGGGTCATTCGGCACAATAGTCGGGACGCTTATGGGATTTGTCAGCGGAGCGTACATACCGGTCGGGATGTTCGGAGATACAGTCGGGGCGATATTCAGCGCACTCCCGTTCTTACAACTGACAGTGCTTATAAGGCAGTCATTCCTGCTTGAGCTTGAAAACATGACGCCGATTACATATGAAATGATCTCCGGCGAAGTAGCACGCGCATTCGGTATAGAGCTGTGGTTCGGAGACATGCTGATGCCGACATGGGGGGTGGCGCTGCTTGCCGGCGGCATAACCCTGATTTTGCTATTGTGTTTGATATTCCGGTTTGCTAAAATGAAAAAAGCTGATTAAAATGGGAATATAAGAGGAAAACACACACCTATGGATTATATCGGAATAGCACTAAAATTCCTCGGCAGCTTTGGATTATTCATATTCGGTATATACCTACTCTCATCCGCTCTGCAAAAAACTGCGGGTAGCAGGATGAAGCGTATACTCGGAAATGTATCAAAAAACCGCTTCAGCGGCGTTATGTTCGGAGCCGGTGTAACAGCCATAATACAAAGCTCGACAGCCACGACAGTTATGGCTGTCGGCTTTGTCAATGCAGGAATCGTAGCGCTGCCGCAAATTGTGGGTATAATCATGGGCGCAAATGTCGGCACGACCGTTACCAGTTGGCTCGTTTCCAGCATGGAATGGTCTCATCTCTTAAAACCTGATGCCATAGGAGCGGTGAGCGCGGCAACGGGAGCGTTATTGCTTCTGTTCTCAAAAGAAAAGAAAATAAATAATATCGGAAACGTCATATTCGGGTTTGGCGTACTGTTTCTTGGTCTGTCGCAAATGCCCGAGGCTATGAAGCCGCTCGCAGAGCTTGACGAGATAAGGCAATTCTTTGTTGCAATGGGTGCAAACCCGTTACTGGGTATACTGGCGGGGATACTTGTAACAGCGGTGATACAAAGCAGCGCAGCCTCAATCGGAATACTCCAGTCCATGGCATTTGCGGGGATGGTTCCGTGGAACGCAGCCGTATACATAGTGTTGGGGCAAAACATCGGGACATGCCTGACAGCAGTCATATCAAGCGTTGGCGCATCAAAAAACGCAAAAGCGGCAGCATATGTCCATCTGGTATACAATGTGATAGGCGCAGCCATATTCTGTGCGGCAGGTATTATATACTTCACATTTATAGACCCGCTGCTCGGCACAGACGCGATAACAGCTACCAATATAAGTATGGTCCATACAGGATACAATGTACTGGCTCTTATACTGCTCTTCCCGTTTGGACAATTGATTTTAAAAACAGCAGAAAAAATGGCAGGAATCGGCAAACCCGGCTCCATGACCCATGCAACGGATTTGCCGGAGCTTGACGAGAGCATACTGGAAACACCGTCATATGCTCTGGATAACAGTTCAAAAGCAATTGTTAAACTTATGGACATAATGAGAACAAATTTAATTCTGGGGATAAGCATCTTCAAGGACGGGGATAACAGAAAAGCAGCCGTATTCTGGTCAAAAGCAAACGAAATAGATAAAGTGAACGATAAAATCAGCGATTTTATGACGAAACTTTACCACGAAAACTTAAGCGAAGACCAAAGCAATATGGTATCGGCGCTAATCCATATAGTCATAAGCCTTAAAAGAATCAGCAACCGTTCAAAGGGCTTTGCAAAGCTTGCGGAAGGTATGCACGAGAGCGGTATAAAAGAAAAATATGCCGGTGCCGACAAGTTTTCCGGGCTATACGACAAAACCATAGACTGCTACGATAATATGGTAGATGCATTCAAAACCCACGATGCGAATGCAATCTATCAAACTATGCAGAACGCGGACAATATTGAATCAATGAGAGACATGCACAAAACCTGTTATCTGTCGCAGGCGGCGGATGCCGGATACAGTGTCGAGATAGGGATTGCTTACTCGGAAGCTGCACGTCATTTAGCACGTATCGCACACAACATAAAAAGCATAGTCGAAACGATTCCCCACGAAGAAGCATCGGACGATGAGGTGGAGGAAACGTACACGCGCAGGTAAGTAAGCCGATAACATACACACTCTTTTTCGCTTTGATTATAGCGTCCATGCTATAAATAAGCGCGCTACGCATCCGTGCTTCGCAGAGTGTATATATTATCGACTTACTGATATTTAATTGTCCGTTTTATCCCTCAGCTTCCAGAAGGGTTGTTTTAAACCACCAGTAGAATTCTTCGGTGTCTGTGCCGTCGGGATTGCTGAAATCCCCGAGACCGTCGGAAAAGAGGAAGTACATTTTAACCTCGTCTAAAAAGCTGATTGTGAATGCGTTGCCGACTCTGCCGAAAATAGGCTCAACCTCTCCGCGCAAGGTAATACTTTCCATAGTCCATGTTTGGCTGCTTTGCGCTCTTTCAAACACGGTTTCCTGACCGTTAAAACGGCCGCTTGTCCATGATATGGTCAGCCATATGTCCGTGTCCGAGTTAATTGCATTTTCAAGCTGTAAGTCCATGGGGAGATTATCAACAAAGACGGGGAAACTCTCCTCAAAACCGTTTGCAACCAAAACTATATCCGCAACACCGGCATTAACGCCGATAAGCTGCGCTTCTGCACCGCTGCTGTCCGACTGTATTATCTCAATTACATCGGGGTCGCTGCTTGACCAGGATATGTCGGAATCAATACCGGCAGGCTCAATCCTGGCGGTCAGAATTATTGTCTCATCCACCGAAGCATGAAACTCCGTTTGCGGACGCCCGCCTTGTGAAATGACTATCGAAGAAATCGTAAGAACGGGCGGCGGCGGAGGTATTCCCGGCCCCGTACCGTTTTGACCTGTGCCGTTTTGCTCTGTACCGGGAGTCGAACCCGACGGGTCAGACCCGTTTTGCCCTTCACCCGGCGGCTGGATAATAAAGTAAAAACCTATGCCTATCAAAGCAAGACACACGACCGTTGTGACTAAAATAACAACCGCACGGCCGGAGTTTTTTTTCTTTTTCGGGTACTTTTTGAGCAGCATCCCGTCTTCCGTGTCATCATTGTCAAAAGCACCCGGATTTGCTCTTGACCCTGCTCTCGCCGCTGCACCCGGTCTCGCTGCTGTACCCGGTCTCGCCGCTGCACCCGGTCTCGCCGCTGTACCCGGTCCTCCTGCTGCACCCGGTCTCGCTGTCTGACCCGTTCTCCCTGCCTGTCCTGGTCTCGCCGCTGTACCCGGTCCTCCTGCTGGACCCGAACCGCTTCCCATTTGACCCGGTCCTCCTGCAACGCCCGGTCTCGTTCCCGCATCCGCACCCGGTGGCGAATCACCTGCAAACCGCATGGTGTCGGAACGCGGTGCTGTGTCCGAATTCTGTGCTTTATCAATGTAGGGCGAAATATCAACAGGCATAAGAGCAATATCGTCCTCGGTAAGCACCGGCGTACCGCATCTGATGCAAAGAATATCTGATTTATCAAGCTTTGCGCCGCAGTTAAAGCAATTCATAACGCTTCCTCCCAAGAAAGCCTTTTCATTAATAAGCAACCATTGTACAAATTAAGTCAGAGAGCAGATTATATTCAGTTGCTGCTTAGTGTATAAACATTCAGCATCTGTATATTGTACAGCCACACAGCTAAAATTTCAACAAAAAATGATGAAACTGTAACAATAACACATTTTCTCTTTATGCTTTGCAGTTTACGTGCTACAATACAGCAAAAGGAGTGAGGTTGTTATGTATTTGCAGGAAGATCACGCGAGAATCACACAAAACTTCGGCTTTGATTGGCACTTCCGCCACGCAGATGAACACGGCGACGAACCGGGAGAAGGCCTGACAGGCTACCGGTCCGTGCAGCTCCCTCACGACTGGAGCGTAGAGTACCCCTTTGATGAAAGCGCGGCAACCTGCGGTTCGGGCGGATACGTAAAAGCCGGCACCGGCTGGTACAAAAAAGTATTCCGTGCTGCCGGGTCATGCAAAAACCGCCTTGTAACACTATTGTTTGACGGCGTATATATGAACGCAAGGGTTACGCTGAACGGTAAAATACTCGGCGAGCATGTGTATGGTTACACGCCGTTTGAATTTGACATAACGGACGCGCTCGACTTTGATGGCGAAAACGAGCTTGTTGTACGCGTCGATAACTCATTTCAACCGAATTCCCGCTGGTACTCGGGCTCCGGCATAACCCGCAACGTATGGCTGCGCAGTGTCAATACAAATCATATACCTACTTACGGTACATTCATAACAACGAAAAATCTGGGTGAAAGTGAAGCAGAGATAAGTATTAATACCAAGGTAAATGCAGCCGCGAGAAAGGTCATAGCTGTAAAATTAAACGCAAAAACAAAAAAAATCATAGATGCGAAGATAAAAACAATAGATGAAATAACACTCGTCACATCTCTGCGGGATGTGGAAGGCAACGAAAAAGCAAGCAGTGAATTAAAAATTTACTGCACCGGCGATTTCCGGCAGGAGCCCGCAACCAACACGCCGCAGGAAATCACACAAACAATCACACTCACGAACCCTAAGCTCTGGACATCAGATACCCCGCACCTTTATAAAGCAGTCTCCATCCTGAAGAGCGGGGAAAAGGTACTCGACGAGTACGAAACGACATTCGGGATACGGACAGTTGAAATGGATGCTAATCGCGGCTGCCTGATAAACGGGAACCGTGTAAAATTGAACGGAGTCTGCGTACATCATGACGGAGGCTCTGTAGGCGCGGCAGTGCCTCCGAAAATATGGCGGCGGCGGCTAAAAAAACTGAAGGAAATGGGATGCAACGCGATACGATGCGCGCACAACCCGCCCGACCCCGGGCTGCTTGACCTGTGCGATGAACTGGGCTTTTATGTGATGGATGAAGCCTTTGACGAATGGGAGCTTCTAAAATGGAAAACACAGGGCAGCAATACGCATGAAAGCAGGGGGTACTCGGAGTTCTTCAAAGAAAACCATGTCGCAGATATCGAAGCGATGCTTTACCGTGACAGAAACCACCCCTCAGTTATAATATGGAGTATAGGCAACGAAGTGCCCGAACAATCCGCAAGTGACGGGCATATACTCGCAAAAAAGCTGCAGGACATCTGCCACCGCATCGACCCGACAAGGCTTTGTACTCAGGCGAATGACCAGATATGCTCTGAACCCGACCCGGCAACAAAAGAGTTCCTGAATACGCTTGACATAGTGAGCTATAACTACACACCGCGCTGGAGGACACGCGCAGAGACATTGTATGATGACGATAAACGCGCCAACCCTGACTGGCTTATACTTGGTGTTGAAAATCTTTCGGCGGCAGGGAAGCGCGGCGACTACCGGCTGGAAATGCCTGAGAATTACTGGCGGAGACCGTATTTCTCCGCAGTTGTGAATGTGCAAAGGCTGCTTCGCTTTACCATGACGCATGATTATGTAATTGGTGACTTTATGTGGACAGGAGTTGACTATTTGGGCGAAGCGCACTGGCCGGACAGAAGCAACAGCGCCGGAGTTCTCGACACCTGTGGCTTCCCGAAGGATCATTACTATTTTTATAAAAGCATCTGGATGAGAGAAACACCGATGGTATATATTTTCCCGCATCGTCACATGAACCTGCCGGAGGGGCAGATGATTTCTGCAATAACTTACACCAACTGTGAATATGCCGAGCTGTTTGTAAACGGCATATCTTTTGGTAAGAAAGCCTGCAGTTATCCGGCTTACGGCATGACGGAAACTTACGGGCATTGGGACAGGACTCAAATCGCGGCCAACACTGATGATATGTTCCTGACATGGGATATACCGGTCGCAAAGGATACGCTGGAAGTCGTCGGCTACATCGATGGTATTGAAAAATGCCGCCATAAAATCGAAGCTGCAGGCATCCCTGCAGCTATAAAGGCAACTTGTGACAGTGAAACTATAAAAGCGGACGGCAGGGACATTGCCCACATAGAAATCGGGATTGAGGACAGTTGCGGTATATTTAATCCCGTAGCGTCAAATGCGGTAACCGTCACTGTGGAAGGTGCTGCGGAGCTGATTGGCATTGACAACGGCATACCCGATTCGCATGAAACCTTCAAGGGCGATACAATGAACGCCGGCGGCGGGCTGCTGCTTGCTATAATCCGTGCAAAACGCGAACCCGGGAACGTAACTGTCACAATAACCTCGGAAGGGCTAACCCCCGCAATAATCGAGCTAAACGCGATGTGAGGTTAGATTTACATCCACATTAATCATCATCCTCAAGGCGGCTTATAAGCGCGCTGATTGCGGCGTATGAGTTGAAGTTCTCAGGCACAAGCTCATCGGCGGGTATAGTGACACCAATCCTGTCGTCAACTTCCGCGATAAGAGTGATTATATCGAAAGAATCAATGACATTATCATCAATCAAGGTTTCATGTGTCAAAAAATCGATATCATCATGCATTTCCTGTAAAATCTCAAGTAAAACGCTCATAACCGCTCCTTTTAAGTCTGCTCACGCACTTTGTCCTTCGACATTTGCTCTTTGTAACTAGCCAGTAACCCTACTCTGTCAAGCTTGCCGCCGGGGGTTCGCGGCAAATCATCCAATTGAAAAACAGCATATGGCTGCATATAACGCGGCAGATTGGACTTCAAATAAGCCTTGACTGCCGGTTTTGTTATGCTCCCGTTTGCAACATAGTACAAAATAATGCGGCTGTCATCACCATCAAAAACAGCGCAGGCAAGACCGACTCCGTCGCAGCCGTTCGCCACCCACTCGATTTCCGCAAGCTCAATCCTGTGCCCCATGTGCTTGATTTGATGGTCGCGCCTCGAAATGTAGTATAGCTCACCCTCAGCACCGCGACGCCCCAAATCACCGGTTCTGTAAATCAAATCAGGAAAAACCGAAAGCGGGTTTTGTATAAAAGCGGCTGAAGTCTTATCCGCGTCGCCAAAATAACCGGGGGACAGGCAAGTACCCCTTATGCATATTTCGCCGGGTAATCCTGCATCAGGAACACGCCCGTCGTCATCAATAAGGACAATCTCGGTGTTCGGGAAAGGAAAACCGATAGGTATGGACTCGTCAAGCCCGTAAGTCTGCGTAACCTCGTAAAAACAGGACATGCCCGTAGCCTCGGTAGGCCCGTAAAGGTGAATAAAACGCGCATCAGGCAAAATCTCGCGCCAGAGGTTAAAATGCTTGATGGGGAACACCTCGCTCCCGAAGGCAATCGTGTGCAGCGTTTCCGGCACGGCAGCCTTCAACGCGCCAAGCCCTGCCACCAGGCTCAAGGCGGATGCGACCCAGCAAATAGTATTAATCCCTTTCTCATTGATATACTCGATGAGCTTTACAGGGAACATAAACAATGCCTGCGGAATCAGATATGCAGAGGATCCGGATTTTAAGGTGGTATAGACCTCCTTGAGGCAAGCGTCCAGATACAGCGGCGATTGATTTCCGAAAACTGTATCCGGGGTGACATCAAGCACAACCGAAAGATTCTCGATATAGTCGATTACAGAGCGGTGAGTAGCAACGACACCCTTGGGCGTGCCGGTCGAACCCGAAGTGAACACAACATAAAGCGGGTCTGCATCAATCGCACATTTGCGCACGAAAGCCAAAGCATCCTCGTCAATACTATGCCTGCAGGCATCATTGAAATCAACGACCGGATAATTAAGCCCCCAACCCGCAATAAGTGCGGATGTCTTTGAGTCGCAGATAATGACAGGCGGGTCAACAGAATCCAGAATCAAACGTATCCTGAATGCGGGCATTTCTGCGTCAAGCGGGATATAATAGTTACCGCCGTAAGCGACACCGAGAAAGGCGGCAATCATTGCCGGACACTTTTGCATAAACACGGCAACAGGCTGTTTCCTGATACCGGAGCTTGCCAGATAACTGCCGCAAGCGCGGCTCAGGTCGGAAAGCTCCTGAAATGACAAGGCAGGTTCAACAGACGGCGCAGACCCGGCACCGCCGGTGAAGGCAGCTTTATTCGGGTCTGCGATTCGCTCCAAAGTCTGTTCAAGGTACTCTAAAACATTAATCATCGCATTATAAACTCATTCCATTGTGATTGGGTTGCGGCTGGTCGCTCTATCAATTTACCTGCGTTTACTCATGGTGAGTGACCGCAGCATTTTTTTATCCTGCCGGCGGCGGTTGTCAGGCTGCACCCTTGAAATAAAGGTCAGCAGAATACCGAGTACCGATGTGAACAGTACTACCCGCCATGCGAGCATATCATTGTAATCACCGGTCTGCGGCGAACCGGTAGTTGTGTCGAGTACCTGAGTCCGATGCTTGACAACGTATACGGATAAATGCGTTGTGGTGAAGGTGACATTTCTGTTTGCCGGGTCAGCCTGGGTTTGCATCCTTGTCAGATTGCCGTTTGCACTCAGATGCCACACGTCGACCGGGAACGGACCGTTGAAGGGTACGGTCACGCTCAGCATACCGTTGAAGTTTGATAAAAATGCACCGCCCGAAGAAACCGTTATCCTGAACACGGCATCGCCGGTATTGATTGCGCTTTGCTGCGCTGCAGGCAGGCTTGAAATACTCGGCTGGTACAGCGAAAGCGTTATGTTGCCGCCGTTTGCTTTTGCGTGAGCTGCGAGTGCGGCTGCGGCAGCCGAGCTGAATGTGATGCTGCCGTTTGGCATAGTCACCTGTATGGCATGCCCTTTGGCAACAATCTGCTCCAGAACTGCAGCAGATATAGTCACGGAGGTCGCACCGGATATGCCGGAAAGGTTGAAGCTGACCATGCCGTTTGCCGCTGTATCTATCAGCTTTTGTATAATATCGGGATCGTCTATAAGCGTAACCGCGCCGTCGGTTTCAGTGAACGGGATAGGCACAGCACCGTCATTGCCGGGAACGGTCTGCGGCGGTTCTGATGTGTCGGGCTCCGCCCTCGTGACAGTTATCGTATAGTTCTTTTTCGTTACCCCGTCCTCGGCGGTCACTTCAATTGTTATTACATTCTCACCGACATCCAAAGCAATGACCCCGTCGCCGTTTACGACAGCACCCGATGAAACGGGAGTTGCTGTGACTGTGATGCTTTCTACGCTGTTATCGACCTCTACTGCATAGTTGAGCGTATTTTCATTGAAGTCGGGTGTCAGTGTACCATTATCGATAGTAATCGATGATAAACCGGCAATATCTGAGAGGGCAATTATGGTGAAAACGACCTGACCGGTTTTAGCTGTATCAAAATAGTTTGCGTTCGTCGCAGCGAAGCGCCAGTAGAGCGTGACCGTGCTTCCAGCCGCACCCGTGAACTGCGTTGCGTCCTCTGAAGGCAGCGGATTCGTATTGGCATCGCGGTCAGCCTCGCCGGCAAACCACCTGAGCGTGCCTGAAACAGCTTCGCCGCCTACGCCGGAACCTGCCGCCGGGGCAGTAACGGCGGAAAGGAGGCTGCCGATTTTTATATTCTGCGTACCCGCGATGGTATATGTGTAATCAACACGGGAAATATTCACAGTGATTCCCGTAGGTTGTGTCAATGTATAATTCCCTGCCGCCGTGCCGGTTAGGATGATGTTGGTTGTGACGGCCTTGGGGGTTTCGGAAGCATTTGCATTTGCCATTGTGCCGTTGCCGGGCGTGAAACCTACACTGCCGGTATCGGCAGCTATTACATCGTTGAGCGAGCCGCCTGTGAGCGCGACTATGTTTGTGCCGTTATAAGCACGGTCGGTCGCTGAAACGCCGGATATTGTGATGGCTTTCCGGGTGATGTTGGCATTGGCAAACAAAGGCTGCGCAGCCGGGGCACTGTAATTGACAGTGTCGCCGCTAAAGCCGTAGCTTGCTGCCGTAACAGGTTTATTATCACCCGCGCTGACGGTGTTGAAGGTGACACTGCCGTTTGTGACAGTGACCCCGTCGCTGCCAACGATGTTTGTGAATGTGGGCTGATTGTTGACTGTTGCAGCATTGAGTCCGTCGTATTCCTTGTTTTGCACTGTGTTGCCCGCCTGTGCGCTCCATACAAGCTGTCTTTGGGTGATGTTGGCATTTGCGAACAAGGGCTGCGCAGCGGGCGCGCTGTAGTTCGCCGAGCTTATGCCTCCGAAGCCATAGCCTGCTGCCGTGACGGTTTTGCCGGCACCTGCATTCGCGTCGCTGAAACTGACGGTACCGGCATTGACAGTGATATTATCACCGGCAATCACATTTGTGAAGGTGGGAGCAGACAGAACCGTAGCGGTAGCGTTTCCGTCATAAACTTTATTTTGCACGGTATTGCTTGCCTGCAAGCTCCAAATCAACTGCAGCTCCGAGATGCCCAAGGAGCTTGATTGATTAGTAAGCGAGTTTTCTGACAATGTGTAATTATCATATGTTGTGCTTGTTAAAGTAATACCTGTTGCGTTGATTTCCTTGTTATTACCCACGTTTGCGTTGGAGAAAGCAAACGTTGCAGTATATGTCGGGGTATCGCTGTAGGCTGCGCCGCTGAAGCTCACAGTGGGTGTTCCGGGAAGGCTGGTCGTGCGGTCATAAACCCTGCTGGTAGTGCCGGCATGACCAATAGATGTCGGTGTCAAAGTGGCCTGTCCAACGGAGAAGCTTACATTAAAACTATCATTGATTCCGTTACCCCCCGATACTGTAACGGTAGCTTCATGAAGGCCGGCGCCAAGCCTGTTGCCTGGAGTAACGGTAAATGTTGTACTGCCTCCAACGGCAATATTGGCAATGCCTGTAGCTGAAAGTGAGAAGCTGGTTTCACCATCACCTGAAAGCGCATATGTTAAAGCTCCGGTGGCATTGGCACCGATGTTTTCAACGGTTATCGTCAAGCTGCCTTGTGACCCGTCTGTATATCCATATGTGAGAGTCGGGAAGGTAGACGACCCTGATAAGGACAATGATATACCGTGGTCCGGCGTTGAAACGATGTTTAAATTAAATTCCACATCAGCGGGGTTGAAGTTTGTACTGCCCGCCGCCGATGCCTTTATTCTCGCCGTTCCTGCTGCGGTATAAGTAACAGTAATATTGTCGACGGGGAAGTCAGCACCTGTGTCTCCGGGATCAACTACTGCGTAGGTAATATCACCGCTTTGAGCCCCTGCGTCGCTTACTGCATGTCCGTCGAGATTCATACTGCCGCTGGTCACTGTTCTGTTATTTATATCATCGGCTGTGAGATTTTGGTCGGCTTTTGTTATCCCGCTCCCGGTATTCGTGACATTGGCGTTCGCCGTCACGGTGTAGTTACCTGCACCTGTGCCGTCGAGTTCAACTGCGCTAATATTAAGTGTGGTCGCTCCGGCGTTTGCGCTTAGGTACGTTGCCGTGACCGAGTCCACGGTGATACCCCCCGGACTGCCGCCTAACCACCCGGTCAATTGCGTAGCCGGGTCGATATTCACGCCGCTTGCAGCCGTATCCCCGTCATACACCTTGGTATGCGTTGCCCCCGTTATAGTGAGGGCTATCGGGGTGATACCGCTCCCGGCATTCGTGACATTGGCATTCGCTGTCACGGTGTAATTTTCTGCTCCTGTTCCGTCGAGTGCAACTGCGCTTATATTAAGTGTTGTCGCTCCGGCGTTTGCGCTTAGGTATGTTGCCGTGACCGAGTCCACAGTGATACTCCCCGGATTGCTGCCTAACCATCCGGTCAATTGTGTAGCCGGGTCGATATTCACGCCGCTTGCAGCCGTATCCCCGTCATACACCTTGGTATGCGTAGCCCCCGTTATAGTGAGGGCTATCGGGGTGATGCCGTTCCCGGCATTAGGAACATCATTGGCGGGAAGCACTACCGTGTAGTTGGCAAAATCGCCGTCAATTAGCGTTAATGCGCTGAAATCGACTGTTTTTGTCCCTACACTGGAGCTTGAATACACTGCTGTAAATGTGCTGACCGTTGCTGTTGAAGAATCTATAAGACCGCTGTCGGGATTACCGGAAACCACTCCAATTGTAATCATTGCCGCTGTCATTCCTGTCGTGTCTGGCGTATTGTCATACTCCCTTGTATGGTTTACGCCGGTGATGGCGACGGGACGCAAGGCAACGGTGAAATCCACAGTGCCTGAACCCGTATAGTCTTGATCGGCATTTATTGTGAAAGTTGCCGTGTAATCGCCCGCATTTGTCGGCGGGGTAGCAGAATTATAAACCGTGCCACCTCGATTTGTATATGTCACGGTATAGTTGCTGCCGATTTCAGTGGTTATATCAGTGCTGCTTCCTGTAGCTGTAAAAGTCAAACCGGTAAAACCGGGGTTTGTGTTTGTGCCGTCATATACCCAACCCGCAGCTGTTGCGCTCGCTGTCGCTGCCGGCTTTTCGACCTCAAATATTACCGTGAAGCTATCACTGATACCGCCGGTGCCTGTTACCGAGACAGTGGCTTCATATTCCCCCACAGCCAGACCGGTATCAGGTTCAACGGTGAAAGAGCCGGTTTCGCCGACATTAATGCTGGAAACAGTGGAGGGTGGAGTAAGCTTGAAGCTTGTCGTGTCACCATCGGTAAGAGCAATAGTTAAAGCGCCTGTGTCCTGATTACCTTCATTTGTTATTTCTACATCCAATATATCAAAATCTGCACCTGAATAGCCATGTTCGGCTTTGCCGAAATCATGTGTGCCTGAAACGTCGAGCGATATATCGAAAACCCACTCGAATGATGAGAAATCAACCACTTCAGGCCCGAAAGCAGCTAAGGGGTCCCCGCCGTCCCCTGAAGTTGCGAGAATACTGCTTCCGCTGTAACTTATGGTAACTGTCTGTCCGGAGGTTATTCCTTCAGACAATGTCAATGTTATTGTGCTGCCGCTTGCTACTGCATCTGTGATAGTAATGCCGTTCCCTGATACGGTGAGAGTAAAATCGCTTCCATCCTCTTCAACGGTGTCTCCATCTATATCCAGGCTGAAAGTTATCACGATTGTGTCATCAGCAGTAGCAGATGCAGAATCAAAGATTGGTGAAACTCTCATAATTCCCATAAAATCTTCATTAAATGGAGATAAATCTAAGCTCATCGGGATGCCGCTGTTGTCACCGGAGTCATTACTATCTTTATCATCAGGATTAGAGGTATTATTAATAATATCCTTCTTTTCATCACACTCATCCGAAGCATCGGCATCGTCATCCCCGTCACCTGTTTGCCCATTGTCCTCCGGCTGCCCGCCGGACGAAGCAACGCCGCCGCAGGCAACACTGCAGACATGCCCGCAAGGTGCAGCCGTCACAAACCCGCAGGTATTGTCATGGTTGTGACCGCACGGAACAAGCTCGGCATATCCGCAGGAACCGTTATGCGTATGTATGTCGGTGCAATCAAACTCGCCATCCTCGTCGACGCAAGCATCGCTATGCACATGGACATATATGCAAGCCGAAGCCGCCTTGAAGCCGCAGCCATCACTGCAAGCATGGTTGCAGGACGAAGGCTCGGCATAACCGCAGATATTATCATGCGTGTGGGTGCAACCATCGGCGGTGGTCGAGGTGGTCATCATAAAAGGCACAGCCACCAACAGCAAAACGGCACTCATAGCAAGTGCGAAAACCCTTTTGGCAGCGTACTTTTTCCTTAAACTTCTGTCTATTTTAATCCTTATGGCTTCCATCTTCATAACTGATATCCTCCCGTAAAGAGATTGTTGAGTGATAGCAAATCCATATTATACACCAAATGCCTTACAGTTGCAAGAAAAATCATAGAAATCGCCGCCCTGTCCCTGTAGAAATCGCCGCCCTGTCCCCGGCACAGTTCATTACACCGTCACATTCGCAACCGCAACCATTCAAAAATAATAACTCTTTATGCTTTGTAATCTGTTTCGCGCTGTGCTAGTATGAAAAAAACACATGACCAGGGAGGCTCACATGCAACACTGCAGCATAATAATCGACATTACAAGCAAGCCCGAGCTTGACCCGGGATTTATCCCGCTGTTTAAATTCAACGAAGCCTTTCTGAAAACAGCGGAAAAGCCGTTTTCAATAGCTATAGAACGCAACGACAAACAGATACACGTAAAAAAAACATACGTCCACGGCGATGAATCCCATGCTGAAGCGGACATTTATTACCTCGACCGCCTTGTAAAATTCGAACTGTGGCAAAAAGGCGGCTTCCGGATATACATCAAAGGCGACGAAAAACTGTACCAAAAGCTGAAGCAAGCCTATTCACCCGACGGTACACGCGCGTTTGACGCAGAATTTTTCGGAAATTTGTACCAGAGCGAATTTGAAGTAATCCACAGCAGTGAACTGCCGGAGTCTTATGAAATCAAGAAATTCATAGGCGGGCATTTTGAAGGTTGCCGTATAGGATTCGACGCTGGTGGAAGCGACAATAAAGTAGCGGCTGTTATAGACGGAAAAGTGGTATACAGCACGGAAACAGTATGGAATCCCAAGATGAACAGTGACCTCGACTACCATTACAACGGAATCGTGACCGCATTAAAGGACGCAATGCGCCACCTGCCCCGCGTGGATGCGATAGGCATATCCTCGGCCGGTCTTATAGGGAACAACCGCGTGCTGTACGCGCAGCTCTTCCAGAAAGTGCCTAAGAGCCTCTTTGACGAAAAAGGCAGAAACATCTACGAGCGCGCCGTTAAAGAGATTGGAGAAAACATACCGTTTGAAGTGGTAAACGACGGCGATGTAGCAGCGCTTGCAGGCTCCATCGGCCTTAGCAGGAAAAACATACTTGGACTTGCCCTCGGAACAAGCTTTATCGGAGGCTATGTGGACAAATCCGGGAATCTGTCGAACTGGATAAGCGAGCTTGCCTTTGCGCCTGTAGACGTATCCCCGGAAGCGGCAATGGACGACTGGACGCGAGATATCGGAGTGGGTGTGCAATACTTCTGTCAGGAAGCGGTCATAAAGCTCGCTCCGGCAGCGGGCATAAACCTCGAGGAATACGAGACACCCGCAAAAAAGCTGAAAGCAGTGCAGGAACTGCTGGAAAAAAAACATGAAGGAGCGGCAGCCATATTCAGGACGATTGGCTGCTACCTCGGTCATACAACGCCGTTGTATTATGATATCTACGGAGCCGGGACATTCCTGCTGCTCGGGCGTGTCGTAAGTGGCGAAGGCGGGGAAATCATACTTGAAACAGCAAAAAAGGTACTGTGTACAGAATACCCGCATGTACCCGTTGAAATAATGCTGCCCGACGAGCAAATGCGCCGCCTCGGTCAATCGGTAGCCGCCGCCAGCCTTCCTGCGCTTCCGTCTCGATAAGCTTATGTGCCGCCACGCCCCGGGCACATTTCCTACACCGTTGACAGCAAAACCTGCTTGTCCATACTGCACATATTTGATACACTATACTACGGTTATAAGAAACATTTGGAGGAGCGAATCTTGATTGATCTCAATAATTACATGATTCAAGGCGAACCCGACCAAAAAGAACGCGGGTACATATGGCATACAGCAATAGGTTTGCAACAAACAGATGGTCTGAAAACATCAGAACACCTGATTTCTACTGCCAACAAGAATATTAACGGTGAGATTACACTGGAAGAAGCTCAGAATCTCATTAATAGCTATTATGAAGAAAAACCTGATAAAAGTGATGATAAAACCCGTACAGAAGAAGCAGATAAGGTTTCTGCGAAAGTTTCTTTAATTCTTGCGGAAAAGACCTTTTCATTTTCACCTGTTGAATATATAAATATACACCGCCGTCTCTTTGAGGGTGTGTATAAGTTTGCGGGTAAAATACGCGATTATAATATAAGTAAGAAAGAATGGGTTCTCAATGGTGAAACGGTGTATTATGCCGGTGCAGACAGTATTCGCGATACTTTGGAGTATGATTTTGCGCGAGAGAGGGAGTTTAACTACAAGAATCTCTCGATAAGGGATGCAGCGGGACATATTGCGAGGTTCACGTCAGGTTTGTGGCAAATCCATGCATTTGGAGAAGGAAATACACGCACAACCGCTGTTTTTATTATAAAGTACCTTCGGTCATTCGGCTTTGATGTAACGAACGAAATATTTGCAGAAAACGCATGGTACTTTAGAAATGCACTTGTTCGTGCTAACTACAGAAATATAAAACAAGGTATCCATGCAACGCAGGAATACCTTGACCGCTTTTTTAACAATCTTTTGTTAAACGAAAAGAATATCTTAAAAAATCGGGAATTATGTGTCAAAATCATAAAAAATGACACTGTAAATGACACTGTAAATGACACTGTAAATCTTTCTAAAAACCAACAAAAGGTACTGGCAGCACTAAAAGCGAATCCAAAAGTTACAGCCATGCAAATAGCAAAACAAAGCAACTTTTCCGAAGCAACTGTTAAGCGAGCCTTAAGCACCCTGAAAGCAGCCAAGCTAATAGAACGCATCGGCTCAGACAAAACGGGTCATTGGGTTTGCAATAGTTAGTTATTACCCTCTTTACCGGAGTCTTGTTAAAATACATTTGCGCTGTTTGTTACAGGCAGCGTGCCCCGGACACAGAGCGGAAATTAAACATTATCCATGTGATTCAAGCTTTGCAAACACGCAATGCAGCCCCGGCCAATACCTCAAGGGTATTTACGACGCCGGGGTTTTCGTGTGCAATAACGCATAGCTCCGTGCAGCCGAGAATGACAGCCGTTGCGCCGCAAACCGTCGCGCCGCCTACCGCCGCGCTGCCTACCGCCGCGCTGCCAAGCGCATCCGCAGCTATAGCATCCAGCAAATCGGGTGAAACAGCGGCACCCCGCTTCACATCGTAAATAACAGCCATTAAGGCAGCCTGAACATCAACCGGCGGAACAACCACCTCAATGCCGATTTTCGCAAAAGCAGCATTAAAAGCCCCGCCCTTTAGTGTGCCGTCAGTCGCAAGCAGGCAAACCCTCCCGATGCCGCGTCCGGAAACAAAGCCCGCCGTCTCGTCGAGCATGTTCAGGACGGGAATCCCAACGGCATCAACAAGCTCGTTATAGAAAAAATGTGACGTGACGCAAGGGATTGCAATGCACGATGCTCCTGCGGATTCTAAAGTCCGCGCGACATGAATCAAAGGCTCAAGCGGACTGATATCACTTTGACCTGTGATAAAAGCGGTGCGGTCGGGGATTGAAGGCATGCTGTAAACCAAAACATCCAGATACTCCTGCTCGGCTTTGACCGTTTGCAAGCTGTGCAGCTTTTCGTAAAAGCAAGCGGTTGCCTGAGTCCCCATCCCGCCGATAACTCCAAGCAATGGCTTCATCATGGCACCACCTCGGGGTAAAGCTCCGGGTCATAAGTGTAATAGTAATGCATTCCGTTTATGTTTCCGATTTGGCGCGAGAAGTTTCTGGACTGCGAATCGGTAAAGTAACTCAGTGGTGTGCCCAGCCCGAGGCGTGTCGGGAATGAGTCATAATGATGCCATCCCAATCCATCCGGGTTGACAAGATTCCAGAGATGCGTCGTCCTGTAGCCGGGCTTGCGCTCGATACGCATATTTTCTATACCTGCGCGTGTAAGTAATATCTCGGAAATTGAGTAAAAGATGTAGCAATTGCCGCGGCGGTCACGAAGAGCCCTGTATGCCCCCTCATGAGCTGTCACCGGTCCGCCTCTGCCCATTGAATAACTTACATTTCTTCTCACCCAACTGTGAATAGCCTGGACTTGCTGCAACTGAGTCATATTGTCGGTCAAAATGCTGGCAAGGGCTTTATCGACCTCATTGTACACATAGTCAAGGTCTACAGTTAGGACATGTACGATTTCTTCAATAATTTCAGACATTTGACCTGACAAATCCACCGCCCAGTATTTTACGGTATAAACACCCTTCTCAAACTGATTAACTTCGGATGCATCAAACTGAACCTCAAGCTCTCTGCCAAAACTGTCATGAGCAGTAACCCCCTGACGATACAGTATCGGGTCGTTGACCATGGTCACGATGGTATCGGTACCTTCAACTACAGGGGGAGATTCGTTCAGCAGTATCGTCAGCGAAGACACGACTTCCAACGTATTGCCGTAAATATCTTCAATAACTATTTCAACAATCTGGTCACGCGTGGAGAAAATATCAGGTTTATCGACAAATGAAACCGAGGCGATGGGAGAAGCATCGAAAATATCAGTGACAAAATCCATCGGAACAACATCTTCCGCGCCGATGATATCCCCGTTACCGCCTATCCTGATTGTTTTGTCAACCGGTGTGGCCGTAGGTTTTGTTGTATCAGCAACGTATAGATTGACCTGAAATGCCGCACCGTTTAATTCAAGGTGCAGGGTATAGTTGCCAACGGGGTATTCCTCAAGCTGCATTGGAATCTCGGTGAAGCTGACATCAAAAGGAACATTACTTGCGACACCGGCATTTGATAAGAAGTCAACAGGTCTTAGCTCCGGTCCGGGGTCGGCAAACTCATGGCTCATTTGTACTATCGGCGTCAGTACATAGAGGGTTGCGACGGCATCGACAGTCCTCCAGCCCATAGTCAAGGTCAACGGGATATCCTGCCTGCCCGAAGTCGTTCTGATTCTGATGTTTCTGTATTCTGCTGATATATTCTCCGAATCCTCTCCGGGATACAAAAAGTCATTTGGAGTAAAACTTTGCCCCTCAAGTATCACTATGGGTTGCAATCTGTATTCAAAGGTCGCATGGGTAGTCCACCAGTAATACCAACCTGTAAAACCGGCTCCCGACATAGCAAGAATCAAAAAGATAGTCAGTACAACGCCTTTTGCGCTGCGCTTTCTTTTTTTCTCTTTGCGGCTGCGTGGCTCACTTGTTACAGTTATCTGCGTTGGTCTTTGATGCGCGGGTCTGGCAGGAGGTGTTTGTCGCATCGGTCTTGTAGCGGAACTATGCTGCATCGGTCTTGTAGCGGAACTATGCTGCATCGGTCTGGTAACGGAACTCTGCTGCACCGGTCTGGAAGCGGAACTCTGCTGCGTCGGTCTGGCGGCAGGGTTTTCCCGAACCGGTCTGTATATCTGACCCTGCTGCGTTGCTCCGGCGGCGGGGCTCTGCTGCGTCGGCCTGGCGGCAGGATTTTCCCGAACCGGTCTGTACGTCTGACCCTGCTGCGTTGCTCCGGCGGCGGGGCTCTGCTGTGCAAGCCTGCCTGCAGAACCCTGTGCGGGTCTGTCCGCAAAGCCCTGCTGCGGTTGCTGTCGTATAACGCCTTGCAAAGCCGCTCTTTGCGCGTCGCTTAATGTAACCTCAGGGTACGCAGATCTCTGCGGCACAGACGGCGGAGCCTGTCGCGGCGCTCTGTGGGCGAGTCTCTGCGGCTCTGCCTGCCGTTCATCACTGCGCGGTATTTCAGGGTACATGGATATCTGCACGGGACTCTGAAAAGCATCCGGCTGCTCCGGCTCGTACTGTATTAATTTTTGAGCGGCACTTCGATTGGACGATCTTGAACCGCGGCTGCTTATCAGTTTCATACTGCCGACCTTCTAAATTACTACTCTATAGTAAACCCGTAGGAAAGACCCATTACAATACCATCTTCAATAAGGAACTCAAGCTTCGTCAAACCACGCGAGAATGTATACATACCGGTATCAAACTCGTAGTCGTCGCCGTAAGCATCAAGAACTGCCTGCAATGTGGACCCGAGCCGGATTCCTCCCTCCGTGGTGCGGACAGAATCATCGAAAAACCCGATTGTATGAATAAAATCGTCATCACCTATCGGATATGTGTAAAGCTGCACTCCCGGATAGCTGAAAATACGATCTATTCCGTCAAAAGCGCAGCTTGGAGCTTCAAAAACACCCAACGGTTCACCCAATCTGTCAATCACATAATTGATATTTTGATTCATCTCAATCAAAACATCATTCATCTTAAATGCAAAATCATGCAAAACAGGTGGCTCATTCTCCTCGGGCGGGGCTTCGGTGCTGCCCGGCTCCGGATTGGGATTTGCAGGTGTGGGCTCACCGGCATTCCCGTTGCCAGCCTCCTGCTGCCCCGGATCATGAACGCCGGGTGCAACCTCTGCCTCACCGTTGCCGCAAGCCGCTAAAGTAAAGCCTGCAAATAAAAAGGCGGCTATTAATAATAACAAAACAAATTTTCTCATTACTGTAACTATTCCTTTCGCTGACAGTCATTCTATCAAGAAACTGCTTATTTTACCGGTCTGCGCAATCTCCTCAAGCTGCACACTTATGAGCCTGTGATACTGCTCCGCCATTTCGTTCCAAACCGCTGCGGTATCAGACTCGCCGCGCCTGTCCGGCAAACCAAACTCATCAACCAGAATTTCGCCGAAATAACGGGACATAAGCTCGGCCCCGAAGACATTCAAATGCAAACCCGCATTGAACGTATGCACTGAAAAGTCAAGGCCGATATCATCAATATACTCTAAAAAATTGATGTATAGCAAGTTGTTTTCTTCTGCGAAATTGATGATTTGCTCATCCCACTGCTCATACCAGAACGGGAAAAGATTCGGAGCCTTTATTAAAACAAGCTCAATGCCGTGTTCCCTTGTCAGCTCAACCATACGGTTCAAATAGTGATAAGCCTTATCGCCGAACTGATAGTTAGCCCGCCTCATAGGCTCCGGAATGAAACCGACCGGAACGGTGTCGCTGCGTATCATAAACCCCTCTATAGAAACCTTGGGGTCACGGAAGAAATAGCGAAAATCCTCGGAACTCAGCTCGCTCCAGTAGTCCTTATAACGCAGCAGCGGGAAGATATATGAGAGCAAGTCCTCGTCCTCAAAACGTGATGCCTGTATCGCCCTGATTTTTGTCATCGACATGCGCATCCCGTCCAGTGTCAGGCGGTTGTATTCCTCACGCTGCGGTTCCCCGTACTGCATGGACATAATATTGAACACGACCACCTGCGGCATCTGCCGCGCATGACGCAGAGTATCCTCGAGCAGGTAATAAGAATGCCACATCAACTGCTGAGGGCTGCCCCTGATATATGATGTGATGCCATAATCCTCCCAAAAACCAATTGTTGAGAAGTTGGCGTAAACCTCACAGTCACCGATTAAAATCAAATCATGATCCCTTGTGCTGTCATAATATTCACGGACAAGCGCGCCCTCCAGCGCAAAAGAAGCGTATTTAGGCACAAGCAGCCGCTGAACAGCGGAAAAAACCAGAGTAAAAACAACAACAGCCGTTATTACCTTTATAACCCGCAGCCGCCTGTCCGGCTTGACTGCAAGCGTATCATGCCCGGTTGTGCCGCCGCTGGATTCGGGAGTGCCGCCGTTGGATTCGGTTGTGACGGCTTCAGATTCTGTTGTGTTTTTACCGGCTTCAGTTTTTTGGATACCGGAATTTCCGGAAAGCTTACGCAAATCAGTTTCCTGCCTTAATTATTCCTGCACTATCGCGGGGTAAAGTGCGGGATTGTAAGTATAGTAATCCTCCGTCTTGTTGTGCGCGTTGATTCTCCGCGCAAGATCCTTCGCTTCGGCTTCTGTGAACAAGCTTGTCAGGTTGCCTAAAACGAGACCGGTCGGGAACGGGTCAAAATGATGCCAGCCCTTTTCATCAGGGTTAATCAAGAGCCAGCGGTGCCTTGGAGCGGTCTCGGACACACGCTCGATTGGCATGTTGGGTATGCCCGCTACAGTGAGCATTACCTCGGAGAGAGTGGAATAAATGGTGGAATCGCCTCTTCTGTCGCGGAGCGCTTTGTGCGCCGTCGCCAGTAACGACTCCGAGTCGCTGCCGGTAGTTGATCTTGCAAGGTGATTTCTGACCCAGTTATGTATAGCGGTGGCCTTTTCTGCCTGTGTCATCCTGTCATTGGTTATCCTGCCGAGAATGTCATTGATTTCCTGATAAATATCCTCAGGATTAGCGCTTATGATATGAACTGTCACCTCAACCTCAGTACGCAGTCCGGTCAAATCCTCCGCCCAGTAGACAGCGGTGTAAGTACCCTCGGTATCCTCGTCCACTTCGCTGCTGTCAACGTGTACATCAATAACCCTGTCAAAATCGTCAAGAGCGAAAACCCCCTCCATAGGATATTCGACAGGGGTGCCTACCTTGGATTCAATCATTTCGGGAACCCCTTCTACCAAAGGAAGCATCTGATTAAATATGATTGTTAAAATGGACTCAAAAACGCTTGAGTTACCGTGAACATCTTCTATTTCTATTTTGACAATCTGCTCGTCATAACTCGAAAGAACATCCGGCTCTTCGACAAATATAATATGAGCGATTGGGGAAGCATCAATAATGTCTGTAATGAAATCCTCCGGAGAAACACTTTCGCCAATCAATATGACTACTGGAACAGTCGTTGCAATAGGGGGTGTGGTGTCCACAACATACAGCATAGCGCTGAAAGGAACGCCATTTAACGTAAGATACAAGGTGAACTCCCCGACGGGGTAATCCTCTAGCGGCAACGGGTTTTCCGTGAATTGGATATCAAAAGTAACACCCGCCGCAGTCTCGTAGTTTGCCAGGAAATCAACAGGTCTCAGCAAAGCGCCTTCAACGGCGAATTCATGCTCAATCGAATCGATAGGGGTCAGAACATAGAGGGCGGCAGTGGCCTCCATAGACCTCCAGCCAAGGGCCAGATTCAACGGGACAAACTGAAGCCCGACAGACGGTTCGAATCCCGAATCCTGTAAAGCAGCGGAAATACCTTCCTCCACATCAATAGGATGAAGGAAGTCATCTGCATCAACATTTTGCCCGTCAAGTATTACGACAGTCCTCAAGTCGTACTCAAACGTTGCATAATTGGTCCACCAGTAATACCAGCCCGCAAAACCGGCAGCACCAAGAAAGGCGATAAGGAAAAGTACAAAGAACACAGTTTTTACGATGCTTGCATTCCCTGATTTTATCTTTACCGGTTTACGTGCAGCACTGTTAGAGGAACTATGCGGGTCATCCGTAGCATCTGCTTTTTCCGGGTTTTGCCCGCTCTGTGATGACGGTCGTATAACACTGTGCAGAGCGGCCAGTTGCTTCTCGCTCAGTGTTGCCTCCGGGTACATATGTACTTCCGGAGCTTTAGGCTTAATATTTTCCGGTGCCGGGCTGACCTGTTCAGGCACTTGCTCCTCATTGGGTTGCGCAGGCATCTGCACCTCGTTGGATTGCGCAGGAGTTTGCACCTCGCTTTGCGGAATAGTCGGCGGTGCAGGTATCCGCACCTCGTCGGATTGTGAAGGAACTTGCTGCCTGCCTTGCGAAATTACCGAACCTGCCGGTTGCACTGTAACCTGCGGTGCAATCGGCACCCCGCCTTGCAAAGTTACCGGAGTTGACGGCTGTGCCAAACTCTGCACGGTGCCGTCCGGAAGTATAGGAATCCGCACCTCATCGGACAGCATGGTAACCTGTGGTGTTGAATTTGCCTGGTCGGCATTCGGGTTTGACTTGGAACTGCGTTTGCTGATTAGTTTCATCCTGAAATGAGCATCCCTTTCCCGGAAATTACAGGCGCGAGTCTATAAAGCCTGTCTTTTAGTATAATTTATACGAACGATAAAGCTTTTCCGGAAGCTTTCGCGTTCAAACGCACCCACTAACATACCACAAATAGTGATTAAATGCAAATCCGCGAAGTAACTCCACTGCTTCCAAATCCGCGAAGTAACTCCACTGACCCCGGCAAAGCAACTCCGCTGCCAACGAAAACTAAACCAACGACCACCCGGTTCATTTTTGCAGTTCCAACTCATCAAGCAGCAAGTCCACAAGCATCAGCATCCGCGGATTGTGGAAGAACCCCTTGTATATATTACCTTTTGCGACAGGCTCGGTCGGTTTCCCGTCCCGGCGCAAATAACCGAAGCAGTCGCCGTATTCCCGGTCGGAGAAAAAGCTGAAATAATAATCGGAAAAACGCTCAAAGTCCTTAAAATACTCATCCTTGCCGGTCATTTTATAAAGCACAAGCGCGGCGCAAATAGCCTCGTCGATTACCCACCAGAGCTTCATGTCGTGCTCATACTTTTCCGGGGGATATCCGAGCGCATCCACAAACATAAGAATTCCGCCGTATTCCTTATCCCAGCCTCTTTCAAGGCAGAAGCGGTATATACGTTCCGCTTTTGAAAGAATCTCCGGGTCGTCAAGTGTTTCGGAAGCGCAGGCGAGAAACCAGACACCCTCCAGCCCATGACCGGGGTTGATTTCGCGCCCCAAAGCCCAGTCGGAAAGAAACTCGCCGTTCAAGCCCGTATGCTCAAGGACACAGCCCATATCCTCCTTGTAGAAGTATGTGAAGATATCATCCGCATACTTGCGAATACGCGTCCTGTACATCCCGGCACGCTCCGGGTCGGCAAGCAGCAGCACATTGCATGTATCGATGCCTATCATAGGCCCCCCGAAGCTGCGGAACTGTCTTGCGGGCAAATATTTCGGAGTACAGTAAAACGGGTCCTTTCCACCGTCGTAAAGAGAAGCCAAAAAATCAAAAATACGCCTAGCCTCATGCAGATAAGCCTCGTTGCCGGTGACCCTGTAGCACTCTGCGTTGCCTGCGGCGTAGAAATTTTCAGTGAACGTATAACGGCGTTTTCGGACGGGAGCCCCATCCCTTGTAGTAATAAAATACATTCGCCCGTCAGCCTGGTCAATAAAGTGCCGCTTAGAAAAATCGAGGCAGCTTTCAGCAAAACTCAGCCACTCGTTTTTTACGCCGTACTGATTGCACAGGCGGGAAAACGTCCAGGCGGTCCGGCCTTGCTGCCAACCGCCCTTGTCATGGCACGTAACCGTGCCCTCACGGTTAAGGCAGGTAAGAATCCCGCCATGCATTTTATCAAACCCGTGCTCCAGCCAAAACGGGATGCCGTAGGTGAACAGTTCTTCATGAAAACGTTTCTTATAGTTAAGCAAAGCGTCGGATACCGGCATAAAACCGCTCCTTTCAAATAGTCATATGTTTAGCTCCCGCACTTATTACCCGCCGGCGTTTTGAATATGAACGCCTACCTTTCTGTCCTCCGTGCGTATATGCGTGAGAAACCACCCGACCAGCGTCTTCTTTACCTTCTCCGCCAACTCGGCACTCGGACCGGCGTTTTTTAACTCCTGTACCAGGTCGATTGCGTTTTGGACAAACCTCTCGTGCAGTTTTTTATGAGCGGCGATATCCGGATACGCATACAGAGCCTGAAGTTCTACCTCGTCCTTAAAGTGCTTTTGTATATAAGAAACGGTAAACTTGAGAGCTTGCCCCACCTCAACGCGCCCGTCGCCATGACCGCAGGCGTACGCAAACTCATCCAGCTTCTCGACCAGCTCGCGGTGCTGGTCGTCTATAAGGGTGACCCCTATCAACAATGAATCATTCCAACTATACATAACCCCTCCTGATTGCTTCTAAAACACATTGTAAATAAACTGCCGTGCGTCAAAACCGTGACCGTACGCACCAAATACCAGAGTCATAAATAAAATCAACCCTAAAACGGCATACCGCAGCGGCCACGCAAAACCGTCCAATCTCTCGCGGTAATCGACCTCACCACGGCCGAGCCAACTGACCCAGAAAACAACCATAAGCCCCGCACCCGCGCTGAAATAATCAAATACAGGCAAGCCAAGCTCGCTGATACCCTGCTCCAGAAACTCCGAAAGGCTGAAATTGCGGACTACGCTGAACATCATGCCAAACGTGTTGCTCACCCCGTCGTAAATATCAAATGAACGTATCATGTTCATCAGCCAGAAAGTCCGGAAAATTTGAAAACACCGATATATACGATTACCGGAAAGACCCGGAAAACGGGAGTTAAATCGCTCATAGAGCGGAGTGAGTTCAAGCGAAACCATCAGGACTACACCGTTTGCCAGCCCCCATGCAATGAAATTCCATGTCGCACCATGCCAGATACCGGTGAGAAACCACACCCAAATCAGGGTGATATGCACAGGCAGGCGTTTTGCGATATTATTTCCGACAACCCGTTTTGAAGCCTTTGAGAATTTCAGCATCCGCTTGCTCGCCGCCATCGGGTAAAAAACATAGTCGCGGAACCAACTGTACATAGTCATATGCCAGCGCTGCCAATACTCCTGAATCGAGCGGGAATAAAACGGGCGGTTGAAGTTCTCGGGTAAGCGTACACCAAAAAGCTCCGCCGCACCGATTGCGATGTCAATGCCGCCTGTAAAATCGCAAAAGAGGATAACCGCATAAAGAGCGATGCTCAGCAGATAAAAAATACCCTGATATTCATCCGGATTGTTGGCAAGCACTGCCAAAGCGGACCAAAGCCTGTCCGCAATGACCAGTTTCTTGAAAAATCCCCAGAGAATGCGGCTCGCGCCCCGCGACAAGTTAAACCGGCTCAACGGGCTACCGCTGTAAAGCGTTTTGGAAAGTTCACCGAAGCGGCTGATAGGTCCCTGCACGACCTGCGGGAAAAAGGAAACAAATAAAGCCAACCTCAAAGGATTTGTCTCAACATCCGTCTTCTCCCGATAAACATCCAGAACATAACCCACAGTCTGAAATGTGTAGAATGAAATGCCCATCGGTAGAGCAAAACCCATTAAACCGAACTGCCTTGCATACCCGAGCAGGCTCAAAACAGAGTTCATGTTGGAAATGACAAAATCGGTATATTTGACCATTGCAAGTATGCCGAGAATAAGCACCAGGCAAACAGTGACCCAAACCTTTGCAGCGGCTTTGGCTTTATCACGCAAAGCCCTCTTGAGTTCCTTTTCGGTGATTTCCGCTATACGCGCGTCCCTTGCAAGCCTGAGCCGCCTTATGCTCATTGTGCAAAGATATGTGATAATGATGGTTGCGTTTATATAAATTAAAAAAAACGGACCTGCAGAGCCATAAAATGCCATAGAACCGGTAAGCAGTACAAACCACCGGTATTTTTGCGGAGTTAAGGCGTAAACCAAAAGCAGCAAGGCTAAAAACAGGAGAAAGACCGACGAAGTGAAAAGCATAAGAGGCATCCCCATAAGAAATAATTAAACCATAACAAGGCTTGGAAGAAACCGGTGATAATCGCACTGGTACAGGATATCATATTATGTGCGTTTATGGTAGAAAAAAATACCGGGAAAGCACAAAAAAGCCCGCAACGAAATGCGTTAACTATAAGTTGCTCATACGTTTGCTAAAGCTGACTATGTATAAAAAAGCCTTGAAATTCACACAAATTTATAGTATAATCCACGACAATGGAATACAGTTGCGCAGCATCACGTAAAAAACGCGTAAAAACGCGAAAAACCGGATGAAACCGCGCAAATCAATATGGGAATCCTGTGAGAGCGCAACGGAGAAATCTGCGATGGAGCGCATAAAAGTGAAAAACAGGAAATTTAAACAAAGAAGGCTTGTGCTGACAGTTATTGCTGCTGTGCTTTTCGCGGTTGTGTTATCCGGGTGCGCGGAATCCTCGAGTACGGCAGTCGAATCGGTATTCAGCCTTTTTAGCATTCGGGATTCATTGACAGAAGCGCAAACGAGATGGGTTCTTATAGGCGAAACGATTCTGGTTTTATTCCTGTTTTTACTTGTCATTCTATTGATTGCGCTCTTCCGCCGGTACAGGAAAACAGAAAAGCGTGCGAATGAAGCAAGTATCAGGGAACGCGACCTTATGGACGAAAACGAAATGCTTGACCGTTTAAGCCGCATGAGAACGCAGTTTTTCCAGAACATGAGCCATGATTTAAAAACGCCGCTCACCGTTATATCAACGAGCGTGCTAAACGCACTGGACATGCTTGATTTCGAGATGGACAAGGAAGAAATGCGGGAAAGCCTGCTCCTTGCTCAAAATGAGATAATGCGCCTGTCGCGGATTGTAGACAGCACACTCAAGCACACCACAATTCAAGGCAAATACCAGGGTGCGGAATCGGTGAACCTTGCGGCGCTGCTCAGAAAGGTGGAAAGAACCTATCAGGCATTTTTGGAAAGGCGCGGAAACAGTCTGAAGATAGACGCGCAGGACACACTCCCGCGTGTATACGGGAACTCCGATATGCTCATCAACGTATTGGCAAACCTGATTTCTAATTCCAACCGGTTTACGCGCAACGGTGAAATCGTTATTTCAACGGAAATTATTTATATTGAAATGGACGAAAGAACCAAGCTGAGATTTGTAAGCATAACGGTCAGTGATAACGGTTCGGGGGTAAATCCCGAAATATTGTCAAATATGTTTAGCAGAGGGGCGACAGACGGCGGAAGCGGCCTGGGGCTTTCGATATGCAAAAAAGCAATTGAGGCGCACGGCGGAACAATCACAGCCGAAAGTGTGACAGGCAAAGGAACAAAGGTAACATTTTCAGTACCGGTATACGAAAAGTTGAATTATCTGACACAGAGGAGAGTTAACAGTATATGAGTACAGACACCGGCTATATTCTGCTGGTTGAGGATGAACCGGCGGTACAGTCAAACAATTCAAAGATACTCAGGCGGCGCGGCTACTCGGTAAAGCAGGCATACACGCTTGCGGAAGCACGGGAACTCATAAGCAATGACCCGCCGAGAGGTATAATTCTTGACCTCCAGTTACCTGACGGCAGCGGTCTGGACTTCCTGAAAAAGCTGCGTGAAGATTCGGATATACCGGTGCTTATACTGACGGCTATGGGATCAAATGATGACATCGTCCGGGGATTCCAGACAGGTA
>Ga0123356_10000209_pt1 | contig 68089 bp, 58 predicted proteins | sample TergutEmb28metaG_2_FD_92546 | JGI IMG/M metagenome (GOLD analysis project Ga0123356, IMG submission 92546) | Embiratermes neotenicus P3 segment gut microbial communities from Petit-Saut dam, French Guiana - Emb289 P3 | ecosystem: Host-associated > Arthropoda: Insects > Digestive system > Gut ...
AAAAAAGGAGACGCCCTTGACACCTTGCCGCTTCCTGCAAGTCTGTTGACTTGCAGGGCTTTGACAACTTGTCAGGGACAGTGCTCCTGCTGTTGGGGGATGTTACAAGAGTTTACGCGAATGCCGTTTATTGGATTGCGTAGGCTTCTTGCGGGCCTGTGATAGAGCTTGTCAGTGCATCAACGAGACGTTTCATGTTCTCTTTGTTGTATGACATGTTCTTTACGCGTGTTGCGAGTACTTCGCTGACCGGTCCGATGTTCAGTATACCGTTTGCGATTGTGAGGTCACATACGTGCTTACGTCTGTAAGTTACTGCCCATGTGTTCGGTGAAAACCATTTGATTTTCATTTTGTTATCGCGGATATTGTCAACCACGAAGAACGCGTCTTTTTCTTTTTCGCCTTCGAGATAGTGACATATAACATCGTCTATCTTCGGGCGTGATGTTGCTTGTACGGGAGCGAGTAATTCTTGCTCGCCATAGTCGCCGTTTGATTGTACGCCTGTGTAAAATCCTGATGTTTCATACTTATACATTTTGTTTTCCTCCTATTGGTGTTTTCCGTCTTGTTTACTTCCTTCTACTTCAGCGGATACTATATCCGGTGAGGCATATTGAAAACGGTCGAAAGCTTTTCTTCTCGTCAAGCCTTCGACCGTTATTCACAATTTATTACCACTCAATCGTTAGTGGGTTGGGCGGCAAAAGCCTGCTTCGGGCAGCATAACATCTGCGTTAGCGTTTGTCATGTTTTTCCCTGTTTCTATATGCACGCGTCTCTTTGTGGAATTAATCACGGCTCTTGCCTCCTTTCTATTTCATCGGTTCGTATGATAAAGCATTTTCTACCATAAGTCAATGATTATTTTTGTTAAACTTGTCGATATTCAGCTTGTTATTTTTGTGCCTTTTGCACAATTTTTGGGGTTTTTCGCTTCATTTTGCTTCGTATCTTCTGTTTTCACTCTATTAGACGAAGGGCGTTTTAGTTTGTTCCATCTTTTTTAAAAAAAGTTTTATTTTTTTAAAACCATTTAATTCGCCATTGGCATTTCAATGCTGCTTGAGGTATGGTTTATTTCACTCTCGACGAACCAGCGGGGTTTGCCGGTTTCGGAGTAGGTGTCTTCGAAGAAGAGACGTCTTTCTTTTCCCATTATGCGCACGGTGTATCTTACGCCCATGCTGCCGGCTTGGGAAGCCGCGCGGCGGACATCGAGTACTCTGTCGATTTCATACCTGTGCCCGTCCTCCCACCAAATCTCGGCAGGTATCATCGTCCCGTCCTTGGCATATCTGACTAATGTTTCTACATAAACTCTATTCATTTTTTATCCTCTCGCGGCGGTAGTGTGAGAGACATCTAAAACCTTGCAAAGTTTATATTCTCCTCACGTGCGTTTAGGGTTCCAAGCTGTGCATCAAGCGTTGTCAGCCCACGTTTTATGCTGTGGTAGCCGAACTCTTCGCGGATTGTGTCGACGGCTTTGTCTATTGCTCTTTGGTCGTCGTACTTTTTTTCGCTCTCAAAGAGACTGATTTGCTCAGGCTCGTCTTTATGTACGAGAGTCGAAGCGCGAAGACCTATGCTCCGCAGCGGTAATGTACGGACTTCTTTGAACAGCGCGAAGCCTGCTTCGAGGATGTCGCGCGTGATGTCAGTCGGGCGTTTTAGCTTGCGTTGGTGAATGAGCCAGCGAAGGTCTGTGGTGCGCAGTGAGAATTCTACGACATAGCCTTTGACACCCTCTTCGCGGAGCCTCATGCCAACGCTCTCGGCAAGTGTTGTCATGACGATGCGGACATCTTCGTCACATACCATGTCACGCATCGTGGTTGTCGAGTTGCCGATGGATTTCATCGGCGGACCTGTGCCCTCTGCCCTGATGGGCGTATTGTCGATGCCGTTGGCGAAGGCGTATAAAACGACTCCGACTTTTCCAAAGCGGCGCTTGAGATAATCGGGGTTTGTAGCGGCAAGCTCGCCGATTGTTCCGATACCCATTTCATTCAGCTTCTGCTTAGTGGCTCTGCCTATGCCCATCATGGTTTCGGCAGGGAGCGGCCATACTACGTCCTTCATGTTAGCACGCGTGATTTCCGCAACGGAGTCGGGACCTGCTATGTCGCTGCCGATTTTTGCGAATATTCTGTTAAAGCTCAGACCCATGCTTGCGGTCAGTCCTGTTTCTTTTTTCAGCCGCTCTTTAATCTCGTGTACGAGCTTGGCTTCTCTTCCGGTGCGGCAGGTGCCTGTGAGGTCTATCCATGATTCGTCAATCGAGAAGTCGTCTCGCAGGTCGCTGTAGTCCGAGTATATCTCGCGCACCCTGTTTGTCACCTTCCTGTAGAGCTCTATGTTTGGGGGAACTGTGACAAGGTTCGGGCAAAGCAGCATTGCTTGCCAGCGTGCCATGCCGGTTTTGACACCGACTTTTTTGGCAAGGTCTGACTTTGCGAGGATTATGCCGTGGCGGTGCTCAACCGAGCCGCACACTGCCACGGGCTTGCCGCGCAGCTCCGGGCGGCGTGAGATTTCAATCGAGGCGTAACACGCATTCAAATCGCTGAGTACAATCTGCCTGTCCATGTTTTATATTATACTACCTATTTTTTAAGATTGCAAGATGGCATAATGCACAATTTTTAAGATTGTGCATTATGCGAAACTACAATATATAGTATAAAACAAAAGGGATTGATTACGATATTCTTAAATCCTCGATATCTTGAAATGCCCTGCGTTCCCATTCGAGATATTCGGCGAGGTCAGACCTGTTGTCAAAATCGGTGATGTTGCCCGAAACAGTGCGCCGCCATCTGAACAATTGCTCATTTTTAAAATACAACCTATGGTCTTCGCTGCCTGTCCAATAAGCAAAGATTAATTCATCATCGTAGAACATATATATGCGAGCGTAGTCGATATTATTTGTCCCTCTTCTTACGTCAACATTTCTTGTACGTCCGCCCGTCAGATATGTCTTTACATCATTTGATCCTGTTGCTTGCACTCCCCTGTTATCAATTATGCCTCTGGATTCTGTCCAGATTTCTCTTATCTTTAGTATTTCACCTTCAACGTCGGAGACTGCTACGCGCACCTCGGGTGTTGGCGTTGGTGTTGGCGTCGGCTCCGGTGTTGGCGTTGGAGTCGGGTCAGGCTCCGGCGAAGGGGTTGGAGCCGGCTGAGGCGGCGGTGGAGGCGGCTGAGGCGCTTCTGCAGAGGTGGCTTCGTCCGGCTCTGTTTGCATATTCGCATCTGTATCAGAGTCTGACTCCCGCCCTTCTCTGTTTTCGAGCCTTGACCCTCCGCTCCCCGACGAGCCGTTCTCGGGCGTATCGTCTCTGCCGAACGCAAACCAAGCGCCGACACCGCCGAGGATTACAAGCGATACTATTCCTGCAATCAATGCACCCTTTTTTGACGGGGGTGCAACTTCCGGCGGATGCATTGGTGGTGGCTGCATTGGTTGCGGCTGCATTGGAAATGACGGTTGTTTTATTGGAGGAGCTTGCATTGGAGGTGGCGGCTGCTCAACACCGCCACCTGCTTTTTTTGTTCCGCATTCGCCGCAAAAGACTTGATCTTGAACTAACTCGCAGCCGCAAGATTTACAGTTATTTTCAATTACAGTAACATCCTTTTCGTTTTTTGCTCCGCACTCACCGCAAAAGATTTGCTGCTCTGAAATTTCGTTTCCGCATGACTTACATCTGTCATTATTCATATTGGTAACATCTCCTTTTATAATGACTCAGGTTTTAGTTTGAATTTACCATGATATAAGGTATCGGTCAAGAGTTATATACTTCATCACCATTTTGCCCCAATGTCTTCTTTTTAAGATTTTTCGCCAATTTGTTGTATATTTTTTAAGCTTTTCACTTGCTTTTTGATATAATTTAAGGTATAATGTGTATATTCGGTTAATAATTAACGGAAGAATCAATGAGGTGTTTATTTATGAATATTCAATTAGGCGCTACCCTCTGCCAGCTCCGCAAGGAGAAAAAGCTTATGCAAAAAGAACTTGCGGCAAAGCTAGCTCTTTACGGCTTTGACGTCAAGTCCAAAACCATATACAACTGGGAGAAAGCACTTTCACAACCCAGTATTCCGCAGTTTATTGCACTTTGCGATATACTCGATGTGGACGATATATTGTGGCAGTTTGCCGGTATCCCCAAGGGTCCTTACGCAGGGCTTAACCGCAGCGGTCGCCAGAAGGCGCAAGAGTTCATCGATTTACTTTTCCAAATTGATTCTTTTAAATCCATTACAGGAAAAGGCAGCTTGACTGCAAGAGGAGTTAAGTCCACTGAAGTTGTAGACGATTCGAGCAGCGCAAGCAATGAACCCCGTGCTGAATCTGACCGTATCGGTCAGTTGCGTGAGGCTCGTCGTGTCCTCCGTCTTTATGACATCCCTGTTTCTGCAGGCACAGGCAACTTTCTTGACGATAGCGGATATGAAATGATTGATGTGCCGAGCTATGTGCCGATTTCGGTCGACTTCGCTCTGCGTGTCAGCGGCGACAGCATGGAGCCGCTCCTGCAAGACGGGCAAGTAATCTGGGTTAGGGAACAAGAGGTTCTCGACAGCGGCGAGATAGGCATCTTCTCTTACTCCGACGATGTCTATTGCAAAAAGCTTATCGCAGACGGCGCTAAAGCATACCTTCGTTCACTCAACTCAAGTTATAAAGACATCGAAATTAAAGAGGATTATTCATTCCGGGTCCTCGGCAAGGTTGTTTCATAGGAGGAAATATGTGCGGAAGATACTTACTGGAGGATGAAGCATACGCCGATATCTTGCAGATACTTCATAATCTAAAAAACGCAAGTAGTACGGATTCAACTGTAAATGCCAACGTAACCGCCGATGTCGAGTTTAGTCACGGCGAAATCTTCCCGACAAATATAGCCCCTGTCAGCACTTCCGACGGCATTGTTGCTGTTAAATGGGGTTTTCCGCATTGGAAAAATACAAGCGTTATTATTAACGCTCGTGCCGAAACCGCAGCGGAAAAGAAAATGTTTTCAAAACCTCTCAGAGAGCGACGTTGCATAGTACCCTCAAGCGGTTTCTTTGAATGGGAGCATACCGGTAGTAAGAAGAAGAAAAAGTACCAATTGAACCGCCCTGACAGCAAAACACTATACATGGCAGGAATTGTAAGCACCTTTCGCGACGCTCTTGGTGAGCAATATAATGCATTTGTAATTCTCACCACTGCAGCAAATGAGTATGTCGCTCCTTTACACGACCGTATGCCTGTAATTCTGGCAGCAGACGAAAGAGAGCAATGGTTAAAAGACGAAAGCTTTGTTACTTTCGCCTTGCACCGCCCGGGTCCTGAGCTAATTACGGAATTGGTCGGCTAAGTCCAGTATTGAGGCTCCAGCCCGATTAATCCCACGATTGTATGTGATTGATGAATGTTTCCGGGAAGCTGTTCATCTTCATGGAAGGGGTCTCTTGTCAAGCCCATATAAATAGCTTCGTTGTCATACATCAGTATTGTCATTGTATCTACTGTATAGTAGTCTTTTGAAGTTAAAGTGACCTCGTATATATGGTTTCCGATTTCTACAATCCAGTGCAGCGTTGCTTCGTTGGCTCCTGAGCCGCTGTCTGTCAGCAGATATTCTTCGACTTGCTCAACACTATGAAACGTATGACCCAGAAATAGTATTGAGCTGATTTCTCCATCCGTTTCGTCAATATACGCAACAACACCGCCTCTTATTCTATTGGCAGCGGTATTTAATCTATACTCAGCCTCCACCAGTGTTTCGCCGAACTCGACTCCTTGGAATGTCATTGTTGAATCTTTTTCAATGCTCACCAGTCCCACTCTATACGGTGCTTCGTTATCATTTACGCGATTGAGCATAAATGCCTTAACACCAATTAAATCATTCTCAATATCTCTTGAGCTTAAATGTTCACGCTCTTCATCTGTCAGCGTGTTTCCATGATTTGCATGAATAGTAACATTCTGATTATTTACGGTGGTAGATACATAAGAGGTTGAACCTTCACCCAAGAACTCCCATGCGGTGTTCCAATCCATGCCTAATAAATCAATCGCATCTCCCGAAAACGGTGTGCTCCTCACGGTGCTTTGGTTGTCGCCGACTGTATCACTGCTGTCTGCGTCATCGTCGTTATCAATCAACAGGCTTTCCAGTTCAAGCTCTTCATGGTCAAGCTCCTGTGTTTCACGGGCTTCCAACCATTCTCTAACATTTCTTGTACCAAAGCCTTCGTCTCTGAATGGGTCAATAAAATACGGAACAGCTAAGCCCACAGCAAAACTGCCTAGTGAGACTACAACAAGTATACCGATAGCAGCAAAAATCTTCTGAAGCATTGCTTTTCCTTCCTATGGTCTTCTAACGGAGTATAATAATGATTTCCGACACAATACCCGGGTTTGCATTTTGTACAATTAGGTCAACTTGAACAACCCTATCTCTTACAATCCTCGATGATGAAAAACTATTCGCAACTGCGTCACTGTAGGTTGAACTGTCTATTGCACGTATGCTGTAACCTAATTCAACCAATCTTCCGATTGCTTCCCTTAACTCGACACCGGCTTCAAGACCTAATATTGTACGGCTGTCACCATTTTCAATAAAGCTTGCATCAACGTAATCGGGGTCATCTTCCACTATACCGCCGGGGTTATCGCCCGTCTCATCACTTCCGTCTTCATCGTCATCTTCAACCGGTCTGAGCGGAGCTTCACCTGCGATTCTCAGCCAGTTGCCTGCAGGGTCATATACAAAAGTTAATGTATATGTAATTTCTTGGTAGATAAATATATAGTTGTAGAATATTTCTTTTACATCTTCATCTTCTTCATCTTCGTCCGGCTCAAGTGCCAGTGCACCAAAGTCGCTCATTGCTCGGTTTATTCTTGTTAATGAATTTACACTTCTGAGTCCGCAAAGAGTGTAATCGGCGGAAAATAAGGTAATCATATCTGCCATGCCATGATTATGGAGCGAGATAATCAAACCGGGTTTATCGGGTGTGGTGTCTTCATCATCGTCGTGTCTTTCTCTTTTTTCACCGAATAGAAGTATTTCGGAGGTTGATTCATGCCACGGTGTTCCCAAAGCTTCAATAATCTCCGGATAGGTCAAGCCAATCAAGAAAAACAAATCATCCTCGTTAAAGTTCACACTTTCAATCGGTACGAGCTCTACAACAGGCTCGGCAACAATCGGTTCATGTTCGCCATTTGGTTCCGGTGATACAATCTCAGGTGTGACTACCTGCGGCAAGTGCCCGCCATTAATATGCGGCTCATCGTCAGATAATAATCGCATTACGAAAAATATATTAGCAGGCACCAGAAGCAATATGACGACAGCTGCAACAATCAGCGGTATAGGCAAGCCTTTTTTCTTTTCTCCCGTTTCCTCACTGCCTTCTGCGTCGCCCTCGGCTGCTTCAGTTTTTTCTTTTTTAGGTTTTTTTACCTTTTCTTTTTTAGGCTTTTTGGGTTTCTTGCCCTCATCACCTGCATCTTCCGGGGAATCGCTTTCTGCTGCTTCTTCCTCACCGGTTGCTGCGATAAAGGCGTCGTTATTTTGACTTAGCGATGAGTCTTCGCTGTCGTCTCCGCTATTTTTGGCTTCATCACCTTTTTTACCGATTGAAGAGATTATACCCTTTACCGAATTAATAATTCCACCGAATATGCCGGTAACACTTCCGATGAGTGCTCCAATATCCAGCCCTTTTCCTCCGTCGGTATCAGCATCGGAATCATGGGTATCTCCTTGAGTTGCTTCATACGCATCAAAGTCCTCATCGTCACCTTCAAGGGTAACCGAATCATCAAAGTCATCAGCTTCCAGGTCTAGATTAAAATCCTCGTTATCATTACCGAGTTCTACAATTTCGTCTTCTGCCATCGGTATACCTCCGATTAATTTGCCGTGCGAACTGTGTCCGATTCAGTATTATACCATATTTACATAATCTGGACAAGGGGGCGTAGGACAATGGTATGTGACAGGGGTGTGACAGGGGACGGACGGAGTCCTATATGCACGGCATGACGTTGCCGCCGCAGACCGGCAGGTACACTCCTGTAATAAAGCTTGCGAGGTCGGAGGCTAAGAAGCAAACAGCGTTTGCAACCTCCAAATCGGTTCCGCGACGTCTCATCGGTAATTGGTTTGCGTATTGAGAAATGTTCTCCATATCAACTTCCGATTTATCTGCATTGCGGAATCTGTCGCTTTCCGTCCATCCCGGTGCGACTTCATTTACGGTTATATTATATTTACCGACTTCTCGTGCCAGAACCTTATAGACAGCGTCCATACCACGCTTCGCTGCTGCGTAAGCTGACTGAGTTTCAAGCATTTGCATTGCACACTCTGTATTAACGCCTATAACTCTTCCGTAATTTTTACTAACCATATCAGGCACAAAAGCTTTTGCCATATAAACACCCTGCATAACACAGGACTTAAATTGATTTTCGTAGTTAACGATATCTTCCTCCAAAATAGGCTTCCACTTGTGCTGAATGACTGCATTGTTTACGATAATATCAACCAAGCCAAGAGCTTCATTGACTTTTGTTTTCATAGCTGCGACCGAGTCAGGGCACGTGACATCTGCATGAACAGCAAAAGCTTTAATGTTGTATTTCTGCTCAACTTCTGCTTTAAGTGCCTGTGCTGTTTCTTCATTGCTGTAATAGCATATAGCAACATTTGCTCCGCAGTCGGCAAGCTCACGCACCATCACACGCCCAAGCTCCCCCGCTCCCCCCGTAACAACAGCTACTTTGCCGCTAAGGTCAAGATTTTTCATGGCAGTTCTCCTTTCACAAGAAATGGGTAGGATAGATGACTCTTGCCTACCCCCGAAATGTAGAATTTTCTACATTTCAGCCGTTAAAATGTGTATTGAAATGTAGAAAGGATTTGTGCTTTAATAGAATAGTAATCGGGTGGTGCTGCTTCCGGAAAGGAGCAGTGATGATTGCAGTCATAATCCAAATCATAATTGCATTTGTTCAGTTGATTGTTTCAATTATTTCCTCTCGTAAAGAGAAATAACCGCCCATAATGCGAACGGCTCTTCCTCAATACGATAATTGTTTGGGAGCAGCCGCCGCACCACCGGCGACCACCCGATTGCCTTAACTGTAGCATTTACTGCTTATTTTGTCAAGAAAAAACTATTCTGTGTATAGTTAATCTGTGAATGATATTGACGAGAATACTTTGTAGAAAAGGAATATGGGTTTTATGAAATATAAATTGATTGCGACGGATATGGATGGGACGCTTGTTAATGACAGGTCGGAGCTGACGGAGAGGACGAAGGCGGCGATTTTGGCGGCGGTTGAGGCAGGGGTGCTTTTTGTTACGGCGACGGGCAGACCGTTTAGTAATGTGCAGGAAGTTAATAACTTGCTTGACAGGGATATGCCTTTTATTGTTTTTAACGGAGCCGAAGGCTATATGGGAAAATCGGGGAAGCTGCTGTTTGAGCATTTTCTTGATTTCGAAGTTGTAAAAGAAGCATTTGATATCGGGCAGAAGCTTGGGGTATCGCAGATTGTATGGACGGGTCCCGTACTTTGGGCAAACCGCAGAGATGATTCGACATCTGCTTACGAGGCAGTATGCGACGGGTTGGAGATGAGAATCGTAGAAGACCTCGCTGAGATTCGTGGCGAGGTTAAAGGGTTTTCCAAAGTGCTTTGGATTGCCGAGCCTGCGACTGTTAAAGAACAGCTGGTTGAAATGCGAACTCATTTTGGTGCGTCAACGGGTACAGTGAGTGCAGGTAACTCCAGATTAAAATGCGTTTCGTCAATGTCGCATTTTCTGGAATTTGTGAGCGTGAACGCGGGCAAAGGGACAGCGCTTGCCGAGGTCGGCAGGCTGTTTGGCATCGAGCGAAGCGAGATGATTGCCATCGGCGATGCAAACAACGACCTGTGCATGCTTGAGTATGCAGGTCTTGGTGTCGCCGTGGCGAATGCCGCTGATGATATCAAGGCAAGGTGCGACTATGTAACATCGTCGAACAACGATGACGGCGTCGCCGAGGTCATCGAAAAAAACCTGTCAGGGGGACGGTTCTTTTGACAGGTCTTTATCAAGACAGCTACTGAGACCTGTCAGTAGAACCGTCCCCCTGACAGGTTGCTCCTTGACAGGATTAGATAACACGCATTATTGTGCGTGTTATCCGCTTTTATGCGCATTATTGTGCGTGTTATCTTGACTTGAGGTTGGGTTTGATGTATAATGCGGATATGAAAAAGACATCTGTTCAAGTTAATAGTGCATTTGTGGAAATTGGCATTCACTTAAAAACATGGCGGCGTGTTTATGAGTTAAAGGCTGCTCAGGTCGCACAGCGTGCCGGAATATCACTTAAAATGCTTCATAAGATTGAGAGTGGTGATCCTTCTGTTAATTCAGCTGCTTTTCTTGAGGTTGTCCGAAGCCTGGGTTTGCTTGAAGCTCTTGCCGATAGCTTAGATCCGTTAAATAGTGACTTGGGGAGAGCCAGAGTCAATGATAGTCTTCCAAAGAGGATTAGATAATGGGTACGTTTTTTGTATATAATAAAGACCATGTTGGTAAATGTTACTGGACAGAAAAGCGTTCGCGAATTTCCGCAATGTTTTCGTACGATGATAATTACTTATCAGGCAAGGATAATTGGAATATCGATCCTGAGTTATCTCTGGTGATAGGTGCACAGCCATCAAGAAACGGACTTCCCGGTGCATTTCGTGACGCTTCACCTGACAGATGGGGGCAAACTCTTATCAGACATCGTCATCGCAGTGAATGTAAAGCTAAAGGACTACCGATTAGCTCTATTAACGAAGTTGACTATTTAATGGGAGTCAGTGATTTTACAAGACAAGGAGACTTACGTTTTTCTTATGGAAAAGGCGGTATATTTGAACATCCGTCTGATAATATCCCTCAGCTAACTGCATTACCAAAGCTATTATATGCGGCACATTCTTACGAATCCGAAAATGAAGAAAGTGCGATTAATTTTTTGCTAAATGCAGGCTCGGCTTCATTGGGTGGGGCTAGACCAAAAGCCGCTGTACTTGACGGAGATAACCTTTATATCGCCAAGTTCCCGCACAGACAGGATAAATGGGATGTTATAGCTTGGGAGTGGGTGTGCTTAAAAATTGCAACCGAGGCAGGCGCAAGTGTTCCCGAAAGTAAGCTGGTTAGTATTGACGGACAGAATGTTTTGCTTGTGAAGCGTTTTGACAGAGCTGAAGGTAAACGAATTGGATATATTAGTAGTATGACGCTTCTTGGTCTTAGTGACGGTGAACAAGCAGACTATTCTGAGATAGCTGAAAAACTCCGCGATGTTAGCATTTGTGCAAATGGCGACCTCCGCGAATTATTTAGGCGTATTGTTTTATATATTTATCTCAATAATACCGATGACCATCTACGTAACCATGGTCTTATTCGCTCCGGCAGCGGTTGGAAGCTTTCACCGCTATTTGACGTAAATCCGACACCTGATAAAACTTCAGTGCGTGTTACAAGTGTTTTTTCTGAAGTTGACAGAGAAAGAGCACTAAGTGCTTTAAAACTTAATGCTCATGTCTTTCACCTTTCTTCAAAAGATGCAGATATGATTGTGTCAGAAGTCTCAGGAGCTATGAAAGCCCTCGATTCTTTTGCACAGAAAGCAGGAATTTCCAAAGAAGAACGGAAAATGGTAACGGGTATATTAAATTAAGCTTCGTTTGCTGCTTTCAGCAGGGCGTCGATGCATTCTGCTTTGGCTTCCATTGGGACTCCGCCGCCTACGGAGAGGAGGAGTCCTGTTGTTGTGCCTGCGGCCGACTTGTAGGTGTCGACGCAGGCTTTCGCGAGGGTGTACACCTCTTCAGGTGTTTTTCTCGCGAGCGACATCGGCGGTACGTTGCCGAGCAACGTGACGTCACCGCCGACTTTCGCACGGACATCACCGATGTCTTTTTCGTGCGTGAAGTTGAAGATATCGGCACCGATATCTTCCATATACGGAAATGACGTGTCATTGTCCGTATCATTATGAAATAAGTGTAAGCACTCGGGAAACGCCGAGAACACTTCTTTCAAATACGGGTGTGCAAACTCCTCGTAGTCCTCTTTTCCAAAGAAGCCTGTCACATCGTCGAGCATGAGCACACCCTCCGCCGTCCCGACGGTTTCGAGCTGCACCGACAGCCAGTCTTTACAAAGCTGTGTCGTCATTTTAAGCAGCTTATGAACCACGTCGGGCTCCATCTTCGCACACATCAGAAGCTCTGATACCGAAAACAGGTGCGAAGCAATTGTGAGCGGCCCGCGTGTACTGACAATATTAATCTGCTCACCAATCTCAGCAAGCTTTGGCTTCATGTACTTTTGCAAGTTAAGCAACAGCGGCATGAGCCCATCCTTGCGAGGGTCAGGCTGCTTTAAGCAGTTAATTATATCCTCGGCATCGTCCGAATCGGTTATCATCGGGTGCACAGCAGGTAAGTTATCATCATAAAAGCTGAACTTCACTCCAAATCCCGACGGCTCGGTCGCCATACCGTACTCAGCCCACCAATCGGGCAAAAACAGCACTTCGGGAAAGTCCTTCTTAATCTTCACATAAGAATCAAACCACACATCAGGTCGCGCATAAAAGTCTAACGTCGACACTCCGCAATACCCGGGCATCCAAGGACTGTCCACAATCAGCCCAACATGAAGCTTTTCTTCTTCACATTTAACAATTTTCTTAAATAATTCCCAATGGTTTTTAGTCATAGATTTTCCGTCCTTTTTCGTCATCGATTCCTGTGAAGCGGTGGAAGTAAGTGTTTATTATGTCGCGCCATTCGCGTGCGTTTAGCAGTTGCATTTGCAAGCGGGCGGCGACTGATGAGAAGGCGCATTCGGGGAGCAGTGGTTTTAGTGCTTCCCATGTTTTTATGAAGCCTTCGACTTCTCGGGCACCTTCGAAGTGGGTGTTGTAGATGTGCTGCAGCAGCGTCGTCCCGCTCTTTAGCTTAAAGCTGTAGGGCAGGCGGTGGAAGTAGAGCAGCAGCTCTTCGGGGCACGTTGCAACATCACTATAGAGCTTGTTGAGATACGGGTGGTATTGCGCTGTGTAGCCTGTGCCTCTTTCTGTTCTGTCAATACCGATTGCTTCGCGGTTCGCTCTGTGGTAAGTTCCCCATTTTGAGAACTCGTAGCCCTCGGGTTGGGGACCGTAGTGGTGGTGGACATATACCATCCAGCCGAGTCCGAGCGGACAGGCGTATTTCTCGTAAGTGTAGCGAGAGGAAATCATCATTTCCAATAGCGGCTTCACCAAATCGGGATTTGCTCCGAATGTGAGCTCAATCCATTCGGTGAGTATATCACGCGCCGTAAGTAACGGGTCGCAGGCAAGCCGCCCGAAGGAATACAAATTCGCTTGAGACAAGGTATGCCCTGTCCAGTTCATATCAAGCCCTGTATTCGCTACCGCAACGATTGCTGTCACTTCATTACCCATCAGGTCACGCATTACACGCGTGTCGGATATAGGTGCTGAGAACACCTCTTCCCACTGTACCGCAAGTGCGTACATATCTATCTGCTGCCCAGTGTACTCCTGAGTCACTTGCAGCTCAATCGCCTGTTTGGTGTGCTTCATCGCACCCAGCAGCGGCGAATTCGGCTCTCTGACTTGAAAGTCCGAGGGTCCGTGCTTTATTTGCAAAATAACATTATCGTCAAAGTCGCCGTCAAGCGGATAAAAATGGTCGTATGCAGCTTTCGGGCGGTCAACCTTTGAATCTCGCCAGTCTTGTGTGCAATTATATACAAAGCACCGCCAATACACCTTGCCGCCATGTGCTTTTAATGCGCGCGCAATAACATTTGCACCATCAGCTTGCGTACGCCCCAAAGCAGCAGGACCGTCGCGAAACTCGCTATCAGCTTTGACAAGAAATCCCGCAAGGTCGGGGATATGCTTATATACATCAGCAGCAGCTTTCTCCCACCACTTGATAACATCACTATCCATCGGGTCATAACTGCTTATGCCACCAAGCAATTGAGGACTTGTAAAGTCAACAGCAATTATGAACCTAATACCAAACTCGCGAAATATTGCCGCAAGCTCCGCCACTTTTGGAAGCAGCTTTTCCGTAATCATCTCCGCTGCTCTTGCATCGACATTAACATTATTACAGCATACCCGGTTTATACCAATAGAGGCAAGCAAACGTGCATAATCACGAATCCTCACAGCATCGTAGCTAATCTCGCCATCATTAAAAAACAACGACCTTCCGCTATAACCACGCTCAACATCACCCGACATATTATCCCAATGATTAAGAATTCTCTCTTCAATCCTTGAGCTTACAGCAGGCGGCGTAGCTTCATCGCTTTGCAGCCACATTTTGTATTCACTGTATGACATTAAGCTAACGTCCTTTCATTCACTACGATTGAAACATCATCCTCCGTGTAAATAAGCGGCTTTTGCTCTCTCCAGTTATCATACGGCTGACACTTATCAATCGTGACATTTTTTGCGACTTGTATAAATTTCGCCATATCCTCTTTTGTGTGTGCACGTTCTTGATGAGCAACGTAAAACTTATCAAAATCAAGCTGTATAACACGCTCAAGCATTGCAACATACTCGCGGACACTAAGAGACTGCGGAACAAACATCCAGCAATGTGAATTCGCCGAATCGCTGTCGATTAAAATACGCTGTTCTTGAAGCAGTATACCAATCGAGCCGCCTGTATGCCCTGCCATATCGATAACTTCAACATGAGTGCCGCCGAGGTCGAAAATCTTTCCGATTTCTAAAGGCAACAGCTTGCAGTCACCCGACTCCAGCCACTGCTCCCTGTCGAAGTTTATGGTTATACCTGCTTCATCAAGCCTTTGCAGAATTATTCCGCGAATCTCAGGCGACGTATGCTCCTTAAACAGCTCATAATCAGGCTCGCGCAGATAAACCTCACCAAATTGATATGCCCCGTTTGCATGGTCGATATGCCCGTGTCCTAAAACAACGGTCAGCGGCTTGGTCGTAATGGTTTTGACAACTCTCAGCAAGTCAACGACTCCATGTCCTGTATCAAAGAGCAGAGCCTCTTTTTCACCCACTACCAGATACATCAAAACATCCATTGGGTCCTTAATCTGATACAACCCCGGGTCAACCTCTTTAATGTTAAAATCTAGCATATAACAAACTCCATCTCGCCGCCCAGGAAGTTTGCTTGGTAGGTACCTTTGAAGCCTGTGATTTCGGCGAAGCCGTTTTCGTCTGTTTTGTACTCTGCTTCGGGTGTCAGCCATTCACGTTTTATTAAATTGTATAACGCATCAAAAGACGGCTTTGGGCGACCTGCTTTTGTGACAAGCCCTGCAGGGGCGTTCAGCCAGCCACCGTCTGAGAAGCTCCAGTATGTGACAGCCTCTATGCTCGGGCAATCAAAGAGCAGATTATAAAATGATACGATATCATTTGCTTGACGCTCCTCGCCCTCTGAGGTCGAAGCCCACTCATCGGGCACCCAATCATTGAGATCGCCGATATGCGGCGGCATCAGCTCGCCCGAGACCATGTTGATTTCCGTAAAATGAAGCGGAAGCTTAAACCTCGAAAAACGGTCGAGGATTTCAAGCGTTTTTTCTTCGTGCCACAGACCTTGGTGCATATGCGACTGCAAGCCGATAACGTCAATGCAAACTCCTGCATCGAGCAGCTTCTCTATTAGGTCGCTATAATCTGTTGACATATCAAAGTCGTTTATCAGCAAAATCGACTCGGGGTTAGCCTTGCGAGCTTCGTCAAATACCTTTTTAACAAGCCCGACCTGCCCCTCGGCTTTGCAAATACGCGTAACCGCATTGTCGTAGCGGTCGAATACCGGCATGATTACCACTTCATTAATAACATCCCATATATCGATTGAGCCTTTGAAGGTTGACACGTCACGCTCAATGCGTTTGAGTTGTGTGCTGAGTATCTCCTCATCAGACATCGGCAGCAGCCAGTCGGCACAAACCGTATGCCAGCAAAGTGGATGCCCTTTGACTGTGCAGCCTTTTTCCTGCAGCCACTTCGCTGCTTTCAAAGTCCGCTCAATATCGGGCTTTCCTTGCTCCGGCTCAAAGCGCCCCCAATAAAATGGCAATGTAATGAGATCAAAAATCTCAAGCATTTTCTCGACACGCTTCTCGGCATACGCTTTTTCCTCGCCTGCCAGGCTGCCGCTGACTGTCGCTACGGTTTCAAAGCCTGCACAGCCGAATTTGACATCACCTTTAAGCTGCCTGACTCTAACCGCAGAGCTTGCAACCGGCTGCCCGTCTGCAGTCAGAAACTGAACTCTTTTTGACCCTTTTCTGTGCTCAAAACTGCTACTCATCGCTGCTTCCTCCATTATTTATGTGTCAGGAGAACCGTCCCCTTGACACAGTTAACCGCTGAAGGCGGAGATTATGCGGCGGCTCTCATTGTCGAAGAAATCGAAGATTGGTTGTTGGTCGATTTCTGCGATTGCTGCTGCGTATTCGTTCCATAGCTCATCGAAGCGACCTTCGGGTGCGGATATGAGACGAGACAAATAGATTAAATTAATCTCACTTATCTGTTGATTCGCTGTTTCCTCGGGTGTTTCAAAAAGCATATCCATTCTTAAAAACGGATAATGAACCGGTCTTTGAATCGGAACACTTCTCATCAAGCCTGCTTGTGTTTTGATACCAAGCTTTGTAAAGAGGTCGCTGTCATAATTGCTGAGAGTGGAAAAATATTCCTCGGGCGACTCATCGGGGTCTGTTGGATTGCCATCTCTAAATGAGCCTTGTATTTTCGGGAAGAGGTCATAGAGAACATAACCGAGGTTGTCGGCTTTCCAATCCTCTGCTTCTTGTAATTGACGCTGCACCGGGAAACGCTCAATACGTCCGCTATCGTTATAAAAATAGTTTTCGCCTTCTATACCCCAACGCAGGAAACGCTGCACATCTTCATGAATCAAATAATTCATATATTGAACCGCTCTGTCGGCATCGGAAATATCAGTCCATAAATTGACCCCGTTACTGCCTGTGAACTCAACAGCATCAATGTAATTCGGTTCGATACTTGATGACCACGTGAAATCCATCGGTAAGTAAGTACGTTCCCAAAGACCTTTATCACGAAGCGAATCCAGACCCGAGTCGAAGTTCCAAAGCTGGTCGTTCATTCCGAGAACTGCTCCCGATCCGATTGCTTCCAGATAATCCATTCTTGTGCGAGAGAGTGTCTCACCGGTGAATGTTCCGAGCAGAAACTCATCGTTAAGCTTTTTATAATAATCCCTATTCCAATCGTGAAGCCAACGGTCAGCTGCACCGTAGCTATCGCCGAGATTATTTCCCGGCACGTTAATTGCGGCGCCCCAGTTGGCATGACCTGCCATGAACATTCCGGGATTTTCTATACAAAAACGAAACCAGTCATTGGCAAGAATTTCAAAACCGAGGGTCGGTACATCGTTAATCATCGGATTAAGCTCTTTGTATTCTCTGATAAAATCGAAATATTCATCAAGGTCATTCGGTGCACGCCCGAAGTGGTCGAGAACTGATTTTTGAAGCCAAAACGCTGTGCCAAAATGCTCTGTCACAGGCTGCACGCTTGATGGTGTTCCATATATCTCGAGAGTATATAAGCGCCCGTCGGTGTGCTTCATTAAATCCCACCAAGTGTCGTAGTGCGCACGAAGCTCGGGAGTGTTTTCCATTGTTACAATATCATCAAGTGCCATAGCATGACCTGAATCTATGAAGCTTGCGGCTTCGTTGCCGACAAAATACATATCCGGAAGGTCACCTGAGGCGAGCATAACTCCAAGGCGTATATCAAGGTCTCCGTAATGAAACTCAATGTCGATTTTTGTGTTCGTTATCTGCTCGATAATTTCAATAATCGGGTTATCCGCTGCAGGTAACTCGCCGTGATTACGTGTGAAGTACGTGAAGGTAACCGGATCCAGCCCCGACAGATGTGTCTGAGGAAGACCGTATTGCGTTGCAAGCGCGGTACTGTCAACATTCACGGAAGGTGTCTCATCATCTTCGACAGGCGGAGTAATATCCGTGTCCGGAGCTTCGGTGTTTATCGGCGTATCGACGTCCGTATTACTGCTACATGCCGCAATAACGGCAACTAATATAAATACTATTAAAAATAATGCAATGAGTTTTTTCATTCTAAACCTCTTTTCACTGATAAAAGAAAGCAGAAAAGCCGTCTCTCTGCTTTTATTAAATTACAAGATTTTTCACCTTATGTCAACAATAATGTTAACAATACGACAACAGTGTTGTGCATATCTCACAACAAAATTATCGGGTTATGAACAAAACCACCAAAAAGCATTGCAACGGTTGATTAACAGTTGATTTTTTATCCGATTTGCGGTATAATGTGCTCGAGCACAATTTAAGGTTTTAAATGCTGTTTTTTAATGATAAGAATAAAAAAAATAAAAATATATGGAGGAAATCAAGTGAAGACAAAAGTCAATAAGTTTTTGGCGGTACTAACCTGCATCACCATGCTGCTCAGCGTTGCTGTGCCAATCGTAGCGGTGATGTCTACGGGCGATGACTGTTGTGATGACGAACATCATGCACATACTGTCAGCGAGCCTGCGCCGCCTCCACCACCTCCCCCCCCCCCTCCTCCGGAGCCAAAGAATGACCCGGCTCCCGAGCCGACGCCGAAGATTGAGTCCGATACAGAAACCGGCTCAGGCGGCGGCTCTTCGGATGAACCAAACAGCGAGGGCAGCACAGAACCAAGCGGTGGTTCTGAAGGCAACACAGAGCCGGGCGACGGTTCTGACGCCAATGAGCCCGAGGGCGGCACTGATGGCAGTACCGGCAACGGTAACACCGAAGGCAGTGCAAACGCAGATGGCGGCTCAGCAAGCAACAGCAGCGAGCCCAACAGCAGCAACGCTTGCGACTGCTCAGACTGCGCTTGCGGCGACAACTGCGAATGCGCAGACTGCAGCAAAGACTGCTGCGACACCGAAAGAGAAATACCAAGCGGTCTTATGAACATTCTAGCCGCAATGGGCTTTATGGGCTTTTCGCCATCAAGCATCGGCCCGGGAGCAACATTTTATGCAAGAGGAACCGCACAGTTTTGGAGCTGGCAACCAAATGACTTGGCATCGGCGACAGCAACAGCAGTAAACTTAACTCAAAGCGGTAGTTATACAGTGGAGTTTAACAATCCTGCTGCTGGTCATAGCGGATCTTTTAGCGGTCACTTTCCCGACAACTCAATTATGCTAAGATTGATTACAAATGATATTGACACGACAGATGTAACAGTTACGTTGCAAAGTGTGCAAGTCACAGGCTCGCAGGGAGGCACGACAACAATAAACCAAGCTCTCTCATACTCAACAACAGTGTACTGTGTATGGACTGATACACAAAACACGAACGGATATCAATATAATTTAAGTGAAGCACAGCTCAATGCATTAGGTGAGTTGGCTCCAGGCGAAAAAATAGTGTTTCGTTTTTCAGTTACAGTTGATTCAAGCAACACTCCCGGTGGTCCTGTCGATTTAGATGGAACAGAGCAAGCTGTTAATTTTAATAACATGCAAGCGAGTTCCGGTGGTAGTATTGCTCAAGGTAGTAATGCCAATGAAACAGACTTTACAATGAATTCCGGTTATGGCCCTCACGCCTTTTTTGATATTGTATTAGATGCTAATACAACTCTTTCAGATTATCATAGTCTTACATTCACTTTCCAAGGTATATCAGGTGATGTTGGTTGGAAGACTATTCAAGTTATTGCCGCTCCGACTACATCAGGATTAACAGCTGCAGACAATCCCAGCGCCAGCATATCATTGGGTTCTCATAACTACGCAACAAATGGAGCAACTCCAATTGATGTTACTATACCAATTACTGCATCTAATGGAGCGGTTACTACTATAGGTTCGCAGAAAGCAATAAGAATTGGGATATATATATGGGCTGCACCTACAGGTAACCAAGGCGTTGTTGGAGCAACGGGCGATAGCACCCCTAATCCCACCGTTTTCAGATTATCAAATATTAAATTAAATCTTCCTCCCGTTTGTTTATGTACATATAACGAAGCTCATGTATGTATAACAGGATGCGGTCAGACACATCCAAGCGGAACAAGCCACAACTCTCTGAAAACTGTTGGTTCAATCACTTATGCAGCATGTAGTATTTGTGATAAAGCTGCTGTGTTTACTACAACACAATCTAATCCTTGGCCTAACCAATGGGGCGGCAGAGATGATGATGGCGTTAACGGACATCTTATCAACCGCGGTGTTCAGCTTGACCCGCGCAACACAACACTTACTGCAGAAGCAAGCAGACTAAGAGTAACGTTATCAAACACATCTATTACTCCCTCCGAATTAAGACTGCTCGTTCAAAGGGAAGGATTCAACTTACAAGAACTAACTGCAACGCCTGCAGGTGCCGGTGTCTTTGTAGCAGATATTCCTGCAGGATTTTGGCCGACGACCTCATCATGGGCAAACTTTGGTTTGCGTTATGCAGGTACTACACCATTCACATTCACCGTTGAACTCCTTAACGCCGATGGTGATGTCGTATTTGACAAAGACGGTGTTCATACTCCCGGTGGCAATGAACCTCCTCCGGTTGCAGGAACAACGTACACATGGGCTGAAATACTAAGTACATTCTTTACTTATGGCGGAGGACATGGAGCAGATGTTAGTGTTGCTGCTACTGTTGGCGGCATAATTCTCAGCGGAAGAACTCAAGACCATGAAGGTCTTGGAATAAACATTGCCGCTCTCAGAGCGTTAAATGATAATAACAAAGAAGTTGTAATAACAGTTGAAGTAGCCGGAGGAACCGGATGGGGTCCGAGAGTTGAGATATGGCTTGGCGGAACTCATAGCGCCAACATACACCAAGGCAGCGGCTCAAGCGTTACAATACCTGCAGCAGATGCCATTGGTGCCGGTACTTCTCACAGGCTTATAGTTAATGGTTCTACCACACCTGTATTCACTGTAACAGGAATTACCGTTGGCGGTCTAAGTATTGTGCAGCAAGGTCAAGGTGGAGCAGAGCCTTGTGTGAACCACAACTTCGGAGCACACGGCAGATGTAATACTTGTAATGAGCCATGCTCGCATCCGGGTTGGGCAAACGGTGCTTGTAACACCTGTGCTATGCCTTGCTCGCATCCGGGTTGGAATAACGGTGTATGCACAAGATGTAATATCACACATAACCACACAGCCTGGACTTCAATAAACGCAACTAATCACGAATGTGTCACTTGCGGTTTTGTTCAAGCTCACTCATTCCCGGCAGCCGGCGGTCAATGTACTGCAAACGGATGTTTTGCTACCAGAAACGCAGCCGGTGAGGTTGAAGTTGTATACACACCATGCGGAATTTGCGGAACTGTAGGTCCTTGGCGTTGGGGCGGTAATGCCGGCAGTCACTGGGCAGATAACTGTGCCTGCACAGGCTACGCACCTCACACATTTAACGCCAGCGGCAGATGTGTCTGCGGCGCGACAGGAACTCCCACAGGAGCAGCTTCGGCTTGCGGAATGTGCGGAACTGTTGGTCCCTGGCGTTGGGGTGGTAACGCAGATGTCCACTGGGCAGAGAACTGTAGCTGTTCGGGTTATGAATCACACAGCTTTAACGCAAGCGGCGTATGCCGATGCGGTGCCAGAGGTACTCCCGGAGCCGGTGGTGACTCAGCAACAGGTTCGCCTTGCGGAATGTGCGGTGTAGTCGGTCCTTGGCGTTGGGGCGGTAACGCAGACGTTCACTGGGCTGAGAATTGTAACTGCACAGGTAATTCACCACACAGCTTTGACGCAAGCGGCAGATGTATATGTGGCGCAACAAGCTTTATAGCTGCACCACAAGATGCCTTCCTTGAGGAAAACTTCATGGATGCAGACTCACTGATCGATGACCTTCGCCGTGCAATAGAAGCCGGAGAAACTCCGACAATTAACCTGACAACTGCAGGCAGTGTCACAGTTATAAGCGCTGATGTATTACGCGAGATTGCTGCTTTAGGTGTTGACGTAATGGTTATCCTGCCGAATGGATTTACGTTTATGATTATAGCTTCGTCGATTTCTGACAGTGTTGGAGCATTTGACCTTGGTATAGATGTTTTGACCAAGCATGATGATACGCAGCTTGATACAATCGGCGGCGGTAAGGTTGACGTTGCTGCAAACTCGATAGTGTTTATGCCAAACTTCCACGGTGAGTTCGGGTTTGAGATTGTGTTCCATGTCACAGCGGAGCAAATCGACTATGCAGGAATTGATGCCGAGACAGTCAAGCAGTTCCACGTTTGTGCTGCTGCTAATGTAACAGACAAGGATGACCCGACAGTCAATCCTGACGGCTCAGTCAATTTCCCGATAAACCATGCATCGTTCCATGTACTCTCAAATGAACGTCCTGTCACAGCCGAAATTGGCACAAATGTAATCGGCTCGGATGTTGTTGAAGATGCAACAATCGGCGGCACACAAGGCGCAGGCAGCGCAGCCGCAAGTGCAGGTCGTCAATCTTCAACTGTACTGTCTCAAAGAGATGTACTGGTTCTGGTAATTGTATCAGCAGCAGTTGTCCTGACAGCAGCAGGCGCAGGAATAATCACACTAAGGCGCAGGCGCGGTGTCAGATAAGAAAGAGATTATCAATACGCAGAGAAACTAAGACACAATAAGGAGAGGGATGTCTTTGCGACATCCCTCTTTGAAAAGGAAGGGATATTTATACTTTATGAAAAAAACAGCTATATTTCTCGCAGCACTAATGCTTGTTATGCTAATTCCGGCCGGCGGCATAGCATTAGCAGATGAAGATGAAGACGGGCCGGTCTTAATTTGGGAAATGACCGAGGACGATGCTGCTGCATTTGTGGCAGACCCTGATGGTCATCAGTATCTCAGGCAAGCCGCCAGCGGCGGTCGCCCTGCTTATGCAGTCGGAGCAGACGGCGGTATACACATGAGCAACAGAAATGCCGATTGGCAGTCTTTGGATATCAGAGACGAATGGATGGAGCCGGGTAAGCTCTATACAATCGTTGCCGAGTTCAGCTCTGAAGAGCCTGCACTTTTCCGCTTTATGAACACGGATTCTCCGTACGCAACTCTTATAATATCCGCAGAGCCTGATACTCATGCAGAGCTGGTGTGGACTACGGGTATCACAGATGGTCAAAGAGGTGTGCGCTTAACAACTCCTCAAGGGACTCATATTGATTTCTCGGTTACAAGTATCCGCATATTTGAAGGCGGTGATTCCGACGTTGAAGCACCAAGCTGGGATATGAGTCTGCCTTCTCTTAAAGACCTTTTCCGCGGTTATTTCTATGTAGGGAATATTATGGAGCCGGGAATACTTGACGATGCCGGCACGGTAGAAATGTTTTTACATCATTATAATTCCGTCACAGCGGAAAATTCAATGAAGCCGGGTCACGTTGCGCCAAGCCGCGGTCAATGGAATTTATCAGGTGCCGACAGGCTTGTTGATTGGGCGCAGGAGCACAATATCCGTTTTAACGGTCATACTTTAGTTTGGTTCAGTCAATCTGCTCCGTGGCTCACAAATGATGATGCCGGTGAGCCTCTCACTCGTGCTGAGGCGAAGGATAATATGGAGTATTTCATAAGCCACTATGTCGGGCGTTATGCAGGGCGTATTGCTGCATGGGACGTTGTGAACGAAGCGTTCACTGACGGTGTAGCGGCTGATGCTATCGGTGAGCTGTGGAGAAGGTATCTGCGCACGAACTCGCCTTGGCACCTTGCTTACGCAAATGGTATTGATGAGGCTGCAGGAGAGTGTCCGTCTGACTATATTTATGATGCGTTTGTATTCACCCGTCTTGCCGACCCCAATACAATGCTGTTTTACAACGATTTTAACGAAGAGTCTCCCGGCAAGCGCGAGGTTATTGCTTCGATGACAGAGGAGCTGAACGCTCGTTGGAAGGATGACCCTCGCAATGATAACCAAGAGCGGTTATTGATTGAAGGTCTTGGAATGCAAGCTCATTACTGGACAGATTGGCTTGACCCGAACGATGTCAGAGACACAATAGTCCGCTTTGCACAAACTGGTGCTCGTGTTTCTATAACGGAGCTTGACCTGCCTATCGGACGTTGGAACGGTTACGGGGAACGCACCGACGAGAATTTTGAGCTTCAAGCCGGGCTTTATAAGGAGCTGTTTGAGATTTTCGTTGAGCTCTCGGATTATATTGAGAATGTAACATTATGGGGCAGAGCAGACCCCCAAAGCTGGCGCGCGCAAGGTTTTCCGCTTTTGTTTGACGGTAATTTCCAAGCTAAGCCTGCATTTTGGGCGGTCGTAGAGGTCGGCAAGGACTTGCCTGAGAAGGATTGGCCCGAGCCGCAGTCAAACGTATCGGGCGACGATATCGAGCCAATGCCGATGCCTGAGGTAACACCTCTTCCCGATGCTCCATCTCCTGATGGTGCAAGCGACGCTCCCCCATGGTGGGGCATCGCAATAATCGCCGCCTGCGGCGCAGCAGTAGTCGGCGCACTGGTTGTTATACTGAGAAAAAGGAAGTAGATAACCGGGGTGAAAGCAATCGGCGACACATAAAACAAGGGTTATTGCGGTTTGGCAATAACCCTGTGTTTTGGTTTGGCACATCAAACCCTAATTACTTACAAGCTTGCTGTTGCGTGTTTTTCTGTATAATTGGGGATAATTGTCAACTGATAACCTAATGTGTTTACTATTGCAGTGAGTGTTTGCAAGGTTGGATTACCATTTTCACTAAGGCTTGTATAAAGATGTTCTCTTGTTAATCCTGTTTGCTTGGCAATATCCATCATACCCCGTGCTTTAGCCACATTTCCTAAGGCTTTGGTAATTTGACGGGTATCACCGCTTTCAAATGCAACTTGCAAATATGCATTCATATCTTCATGACTGTCTAAAAATTCAGCAGTATCCCATTTGCTGACAGTTACATTCTTGCTCATTTTAGCTCCTTCCATATATCCTTCGCTCTTTTTATATCATCTTGTTGTCTTGATTTATCGCCACCACACAATAAGAGTATGTAATCGTTTCCACGCTTACTAAAGTAAAGACGATAACCCGGACCGTAGTCTATCTTTTTTTCATAGACACCGCTACCAACAGACTCAACAACACCCATTTTCCCCTCTTCCATATTATCAATATGGTTCAGCATGATGGCTTTAGCCCTGTGATCTTTAAGTTTTTTTAACCATATAGAAAATATATCTGTTTTATCTATTGTTATCATAACGTTATTGTAAGTTATAACTTACAGTTTGTCAAGAGGAAAATATTGAAATAGTAAATTCGGGTGGGCATCGGGGCTGCTGTGCAGGGGCGAAGGGGCGAAACCAATAGGCGAGATAAATAGGCGAAAGCAATCGGCGAATGATAAAACAAGGGTTATTGCGGTTTGGCAATAACCCTGTGTTTTATTTGGTTAGGTGTAGTTTATTTCTTTTTCTTCACTACTACTGCGATGATGACTGCTACGATTGCTGCGCCACCTGCGATGATTGAGATGAGACCCCATGTGGGGAGTCCGCCTGATGATTCTGGTGCCGGTGCCGGTGTTGCTGCAGGAGCATCATCGTGTGCCGGTGCATCGTCATGTGCCGGTGCATCAGCGTGTGGTGCTTCCGGAAGTTCGGCATAGAGCCATACGCCTGTTATGCCGAGGCTTTCAATACCACCGGAGCCATCGTCGCCGCTGCCGTATTGGAAGCTGATACCGAAGTTTCTGTTGTCAGGATCTTCGCCACTGCTTTTGATTGCTTCGATGTACGGATGTCCGCCGATTGGGAATACAATTGCGCCAAGAGCTTCATTGTATATTTGAACTGTCGGGGCTTCCATTGTTCCGCCTTCCCAGCTCCATCCATTGGCGTTACCAAAGATTGTCAGTTGCATCATTTCTGCTTCTTCGTCATCGGGTGGGTTTGTTACGTAGACCACAAAGAAGTTTGCTTCTTCGAGAAGACCTGCTGTAAGTCCGCCTTCTTCATTTTCGCCTGCGAATTGTGCATTTTCTGCTACTGCGCGTGTGTCACCGTTCCAGCCGAGTTGAGCATGTTGGTCGCCCCAAATCATGCCGCCGAGTCCCATGTTGTACGGAAGTGTTCCTGCCGGTCCGATTTCTCTTACAGGACCTGCATCAGGATCCGGAATACCTTCAGCAACTGAACCGATAAGCTTTGCACTGACAACATTTGAAGGACCAATATTGTCATCCCATGAGCCGAATACTATGTGCATTTGGTTTTGCTCGATGTGTACATCCCAGAATTCTGTCCAGTCTTCAAAGTTGATTGTAAGTGTGTTGCCTTCAACAGGAGTTGCGCCCGGGTGATCCCACCAGCCTGTGCCCGGTGCAGGTGATTGGATAACAAATTCTACTTGACCCGGTTCTTTGTCAAATTCAATTTCAATGCCTGTGATTTCGCTCATGTTCCAAGGAAGTGAGCCGTTTTCCATTGACCAACCCCAGTGATCATGTCCGCCGAAGTCATCAACTGTCGGAGCTGCAAGAACAGGGTCTGTGTCGCCCGGTGCGAATTGGGGATCGGGAAGTTCTACACCGATGAGCCATGCGCCTGTTACGTTATCCGGTGTGACTGTGTCGTCCCAGTTGCCGAATACGAGGTGTATTTCGTATTGTAAGCGATAGAGGTCGCCCCACATATCTACTGAGCCGTCCATGTAGGTTTCTATAAAGTCGATTTCGAGAACACCGTCAACGATATCGAATCCGCCTGCATCGACCCACCAATCGGCTTCACTTTGAACGATGAACGGAACTGTGCCTTCTTCAACGTCAAATTCGATTTTGATTCCTCTGATGCCTCTCATGTTTTTGGGAAGCGTGTCGATTCCTTCTCTGCTTGACCAGCCCCAATGGCTGTCAGGTGCATCGATACCTGCAGGGTCTGACGTAATCTCGATGAGAACATCGTCTGCTACCGCTACAAACGGTATAAATGTGACTATTAAAATCACTGCGAGTGCGAGGGTGAATATGCGCTTTTTCATTTGTTTCCTCCTAAAATTTTGTTTTTTTATTGAAAGTGCATTAAACACTAATCAAACTAATAATATTTTATCCCTTAACGCTTCCAACATGTACGCCTTTGACGAAGTACTTCTGCAGGAAGGGGTAAACGCAGAGTATTGGTATAGTTGCTACCATTGTGATTGCTGCACGCATGGCGATTGGTGTCATGATATGACCGCCTCCCGAAGTATCACCGGGATTGACATTGGCAGAGCCTGATTCACTCATAGCTGATGAAACCAGCTTCATAAGTTCGTGCTGCAATGTCGCAAGGTGGTCTTGGCGCGCAAATACTTCTGTTGTGAACCAGTCATTCCAGCTTCCGACAGCAATCCAAAGTCCGACTGTGGCAAGAACCGGTTTGCATATCGGTAAGATAACTTGCAGGAATATCCGAAACTCTCCTGCTCCGTCGATACGTGCTGCCTCAACAAGGCTGTCGGGCAATCCCTGCATATATGAGCGGATAACTATGACATTAAATGCTCCGAAAAGCCCGGGCAACCAGTATACGTGGAAGGTATTAAGAATACCAAGGTCTCTAAAGAGGAAGAATGTCGGAATGAGTCCTGCTGATACATACATTGTTATGACGAAGTATACTGTAACGAATCTTCTGAGCAGAAACTCTCGTCTTGAGAGGACATAAGCCGCTACAGAGCATACAAACAATCCTCCGATAGTACTGAGTACAGTACGCAAAATTGAATTTCGGAACGCGATAATCAAAAGCTCATTTTCAAATACCTGCTCATAAGCGGCAAGTGAGAAAATTCTGGGCAACAGGTAAATGCCGCCTCTTACGCTATCGACCGGTTCATTAAATGAAATAGCGAGGGTGTTGAGTATCGGATAGAGCATTACTACAACAACAAACGTCATTAAGACTCCATTGAATATATTAAATACTATATCTCCGGGTGTTTGCCTAACTTTGTGCTTAGGCTTAACATACATACTTTTTTGTTCTGTGTTTGCTGACATCACTACACCCCCCCTTAGACCAGGCTCTCTTTAGCGAAACGCTTAGAGGCTTGGTTTGCAACTGTTATAAGGAATATTGCCACAACTGTTCTGAACATACCGACTGCTGTTGCCAGTGAGTGATTTTGCTCTTGTATACCTTGGAAGAACACATTGAGGTCAATATTCTCGGCAGTAGGACGTGTCATAACATTTTGGAGAAGCAGCGGTGCTTCGAAGCCGGCATTAAGTGCAAAACCGATGCTCATTATGAGCAATACAAGTATTGTTGATTTAATACCCGGCAATGTAATATTAAACATCTTTCTAAAGCGCCCTGCTCCGTCAATCTCGGCACTTTCATAAAGCTCGGGGTCAATTGCTGTCATTGCTGCAAGATAAATGATTGTGTTCCAGCCGACACTTTTCCATACGTTAGATAACCCAAGCATCATCCAGAAGCTGTTGGGGTCGGCTAAGTAACGGCGAGGTTCACTCCATATACCAAGGCTCATCATTAAATCATTGAGAATACCGTCACCCTTGAGGAACTGCTCGATTATACTTGCTGCTACAACCCAAGATAAAAAGTGCGGTAGATATGAAATTGTTTGAATTATACGTTTTGTATTTTTCAGCCTGATTTCGTTAATCATAAGTGCCAGGAATATTGAAGTTGTGAATCCCAGAACCAAGTTAATCATACTCATCGCAAGGGTATTTGTCATAACTCGCTGGAAGTCGCCTCTGGTGAAGAACTGATTAAAGTGTTGAAGTCCTACCCAAGGCTGCACTTCCTCACCGGGTTGGAAAAACTGGAAGGACATTTGCCACCCTACAAGCGGCAGGAAGCTGAATATAAAGACATAAATCATGATTGGTAAAATCATAAGGAACAATGTTTTTTGATGCCAAACCATTGTCAGCTTTTTGTCGTCTTTACGAAGCAGTATCATAGCCAGTATCGAAATAAATGTTGCTATCAAAGGCCATGGTATTGCAGTCAGTCCATTATAAATGCTTACATGGTCAGATAAGAATTCCCTTGCTCTGCCTTGCGCCAGGGCGTCGCCGACTTCCTGGGAGTTGAGCAGCATCAGGAAAAAGTTTTTTGCTCCAAAGTTTTCTATGAAGTATGCATTGTATTGAGCATTGATATATAACATCAATGCGTAGAATGCTAAAGGTGTAACAGCGGTAATAATAAATCCGATATAAGAGAATTTTATGAAGTTTTTGGACTTATACTTTACTACTGCTATTGCAAGAAATGCAAACGCTATAAGAAATAATAAAGGAAAGCCGAATCTGAAAATATTCAGCATCACTGCCGGGTCAAAAGCTCCGGTGTGCTCTTGCCTGCTGGTGAGCCAGCCTAATGCATCGGATGAATCAAACGACACCGTAAAGATACCAAAACTGGTTTCTGTTTGTGTCATTCTAAAGTTAACAGTGTCAAAATATGTAGCAACAACACTTACCCAATTGAGTAGTGTCATAATTAAAACGATGGCTGCTCCGCCTAAAGAAACCCAGAACTTTCTCGGGTACTTATAGAATAGGACATTCGACATATCGCCGTATTCCAGCTTTGCGACTGCACCAGAACTCATATTAGCTCTCCCTTTTAATATTATTCCTGCAAAGGACTATTGTAGGGGACTAAGTGGTATAGCCCCCTACATTAATAACTATTTATCCTGCCGAATCAATTGCTCTTTGTGCAACCTCTGTGAAGAAGTCGAGACTTCCTTGCAGCAGATTCGCCGGTATTGCGTCAAAAGCTTTTAGATACTCTTCCCAACGCTCGTCAAAGCCTTCGGGGTCACCGGTGATTAACGGGATTATATGGTCTTTGTCAATTCCGGTAGTGAAGCTGATGTGCTGCGCAAACTCGTCTGCTGTCGAACCCGGTACAGGCTCTGTTCCCCAAAGCGGATAGAACGGAGGTCTCGGCAGAGGTTCGCTTCTCATGAAGCCTGTAAAGTGGATTATGTTATGTCTTTGGAAGAACTCTCTGTCAAAGTCTGTCAGACCTGCCATGTATTCCTCGGGAGATGAGCTTGGGTCTACTGCATTGCCGTCTGATAAGAATGTGCCTTGGATTTTGGGAAGCATATCTCTCAGTTGACGACCCATGTTATTTCTCAGCCAACGGGAGTCATTTTGTAAATCACGCATTTCTTGCGGACGGAATATTCTGCCGCCTTCATAGTAGTAGTGATAACCGTCGTTTACACCAAATGATTTGAAAAGCTCTTCATTTGCTTCATATATTTCACGCTCAATGCCCCATGAAAGGAAGCGTTGAACAGGTTCTTGAACTATCCAGTCTAAGAACTGAGCGAATCTAATCGGGTCTTCGTTGTTCCAGCTGAGGTTGAGACCGTTATTTCCGGCAAATGAGCCGCCGCCAAGATCCCAATAGTTATATTCGTCGACATGGTCCCAGATAAAGTCGAGCGGCACGTGGGTGCGTTCGTGGAGACCTGCAGCGATAAGCTGGTTGGTAGAGTTCTCCCATATCCATTGCTGACCGGGGATACAAAGAACTCTGCCTTGTGCGATAACCGATTCAAACTCGGCACCGCTGCGTGATAATGTCTCGGGGGCGATTACGTGTTGTCCGTGAGATGTTGTTCTGTGAAGCATCTCGTTAAGCTTCGCCCAATATGGTCTGGCGTTTAAGTCTGTCCATTCGCGAGTTGCAATCGGAGCAAGGTCTAGTGTTGCACCTACTCTTGCACCGCCGCGGTTATATAAGGGTTGTCCCCAGTTCGGGTTGCCTGCAAGGAACATTGACGGGTTTGTGAGGAGCCAGTCATAGGCGTTGACACCAAACTCAACGCCAAGAGTATCCATGCCGTCTATTTGGGGATTTGCTTCCATATATTCAAAAACAAATTCAAACAGTTCATCGAAGTCTGTCGGCGCTCTGCCGTGGAAGTCGATAACTGATTTTTGAAGCCACCATGAGGTGCCGTTGAAGAATTCAATTTGTTGAGGAGCAGCAAATATTCCCCAGATTTCTGCTGTGTAGACCTTGCCGTCGTCGGCTTTCATTTGATCCCACCATGGCTCATAATGAGCTTTGAGATTGGGAGCGTGTGCTTCGATCAGCTCGTCGATAGGCATAATTGCATTTGCAGCAATTGCTTCTTCTGCAAGAGCACCGATAAACATCGCATCCTCTTTAATTCCGCCGGCGAGCATTGTTCCCCATGTGGTGTTAATATCTCCGACGAGAAACTGAATGTTTATTGTAACGCCTGTGATTTCCTTAACGATTTGAAGGAAGGGGTTATCTTGTGATGCAGGAATACCCATATTACGTGAGAATATGGTGAATTCTATATCTTCCATGTCTGCCATGGGAGTTGTCGGCAGTCCTAGGATCTCAGCAAGCTCGTTGCCCATGCGGTCTGAATTGCCGCCTCCGCCTGTTCCTGTCGACGCATCGTCACCGCCGTTATCATCGGAGCACGCTGCCACAAAGGTCAGACACATCATCATTACGAGTAAAATCGCAGTAATCGGTTTAAAAAGTTTTCTCATGCTTTTGCACCTTTCTGTGTTTTCATTTTAGTCTTTTCCGCCTATCGTGTCCGTACAATGTGCACGAGCACGCAAGCGAAAGCTTCTTTAAATAAAGTACAGGATTTTTAACCTTCTGTCAATAAAAACTTAATGGTTACTTAACAATATTGTGCACATCACACAACAACAGCACTTTTCTTTTGTAAAATATGACAGGAAACAGGTTTTTAATTGAAAAGGATTTTTTTTATGATACAATAATCGCATGATGCGGTATCGTAACGAGTTGAAATTTTTTATGAACTCTCAAACGTCACATATACTCCGAAAACGTGTGGCGGTTGTAATGCGTCCCGATAGCCATTCAGGTGGTATTTATCAGGTTCATAGCCTTTATCTTGATGACCGTTATGATACTTTTTATAACGAAAAAGCACTGAGCGGATACAGCCGGGATAAATACCGTGCCAGATTTTATAACGATGATTTATCATTTATCCGTTTTGAAAACAAGCATAAGGAGGGTGAGCTTTCGTATAAGGACTCACTTCCAATGACGCAGGACGAATATCATAGTATTGCTGCAGGTGATATGGAGTTTGTTCTGCGCTCTGAGCACCCGTTATGGAAAAAAGTAGCAATGCTGCATCGCCTCAGGAGCCTCCGCCCTGCCGCTCTTGTTACCTATACCAGAGAAGCTTACATTTATGCACCCGGTAATGTGCGAGTCACATTCGACAGCAATATACAGTTCGATAAATTAACCCCGAGACCGGACAAAGGAGCACCCCCGGGAGCAGGAGGTATGCTTGAGGTCAAGTTTGACCGTTTTTTGCCTTCTGTTATCAAGGAAATGCTGGACGGTCAACCGCTAATTCAAACAGCGATTTCAAAATACGGCTATGTACGTGAGGGAGGATACAATAATTGATAGGACAACTTAATGAATTACTCGGCGATTTTTTCACCAGCCCACAGCACTTGGAAAGTCTCACAGGGACACAGGTTTTATTAAACTTAACCGTTGCATTTATCTGCGGTGTTGTGATTTTCCTCGTATATCGTTATTTTAATAAGAGTGTGGTGTACAGCGTCCGGTTTAATATGCTGATAGTTATGGTTTGTGTTATAACATCACTGATAATTATCACTATCGGAAGCAACCTTGTTCTTACTCTCGGAATGGTTGGTGCGCTCAGTATTGTACGTTTCAGAGCGGCAGTTAAAGACCCTCTTGATGTCGGTTTCCTCTTTTGGGGAGTAGCTGCAGGTCTTACTTCCGGGGCGCAGCTTTATGCAGTTGCTCTTCTCGGCACAGGATTTATCGCGATTGTTTATATGCTGCTGACATTTATCCGCATTGAGAAGCGGATGTATTTAATAATTATTCAATATGCCCCTACATCGGAAGAAGCGGTAGACGAGCTGCTCCGACCGCTCAGAGTTAATATTAAAAATAAGACATTGCAAAAAAACAGCACAGAGCTTACAGCAGAAGTTCGTGTGCGCGGCGGCGATATGTCGTTTCTTGAAACCATACGCGAGACAGAAGGTGTTGACGGAGTTACACTCGTGGAATATACCGGGGACTATTCTTAGCCGCCGTGTGATTATTTTTGTAAAGGATTCATAATGACAAAAAGGCTTGCCGTTCTTGTATCAATAATATATTTAACATTTGTAGCGTTTATTATTTTAAACTACTATCCTGCTGCACCGCTTGGGCTGCCTGCAAATGTCCTTGGGGAAGTGCTGACAGGCGAGCCTGTGGATTCATCTGAGGAGACTGCCGAAGCTATCAGCTTTAGTAACTTAGATTTGGTTTTTTATCCAAACGGGCATTTTTACGATTCCGAAATTGAGGTATCGATTTTCGCATCGGTTCCCGAGGCTACTATTCATTATACTATAGACGGGTCGGAGCCTACACTCGATTCTGATGTATATGAAGAGCCATTTCTGTTAAAGATGAATAGAAACGGCAGCACCAAAGGTATAGCTGTCAAAGCAATAGCTGCAATAGGCGAGGTAACCTCTCGTCCGGTTGTGTATACATATTTTCTTGGCACAGGCATGAATGACAGATTCGACACACTCATTTTTTCACTCTCGACCGACCCCGACCATCTTTTCGATTATGACACAGGAATATTTGTCGAGGGTGTAACACGGTCGGACTATATAAGAGAAAATCCGCGTTCAACAATTAATCCTCCGTCACCTGCAAATTTTAACTGGCGCGGTATGGAGGGTGAGCGCCCTGTTTATGTTGAGGTTTTTGAGCCTGGCGGCAGTCGTGTTTTGGCTCAGGCGGCAGGCATCCGTGCTCACGGCGGCTGGTCGCGCGCAGCGTCGCAAAAGTCGATACGGCTGATTGCCCGCAGTGAGTATGAGCGCGGTCAGGGAAAATTCCATTTTGACTTCTTCCCGAATGACTTTATTCGAGACGGTTACGATTCTCCTCTTGCAAAATATGACCAGCTTATACTTCGTAACGGCGGAAATGACCGTGATTTCGGAATGCTGCGAAACGAGGTCGGATATGAGCTCGCCAGAATGGCAGGACTTGAGGTTGTCTCCCCCGTTAGACCCGCGGCGGTTTTCCTAAACGGCGATTACTATGGTTTTACTTGGGTGCAGGTGCGTATAAACTCGCAATATCTCGAGGATATTTTTAACGCTCCGTCAAGGGATTTTCAAATTGTGGGAATGGGCGAGCGATGGATTGATACCGATGATGATGCTGAAAGAGAAGCAGTTGAGCTCATACATAGCTTTTATGATAAGAATTTTACAGATGATGCGGTTTTCGACGAATTTAACAAGCTGGTAGATATCGACCAGTTACTTCTGTATTATGGTCTTCAAACATTCCTCGGTAATCACGACTGGCCAAATAATAATCTGAAGCTTTGGAGATATACAGGGCCGCAGTATGCAGAGCATGAGTCCGGCGAGCTGCATAAGCTTCCGCTTGCACCCGAGCTTGACGGCAGGTGGCGTTATGTAATTTTTGACCTCGATTGGATTTTAGGTCTTTATGAAGATAATGCCAACCCGAGCAGACCATCATTTCAAGAGATGATGAATCCGAATAACAGCAGATACAGTTATATGTTAAATGCGTTATTTGCACGCGAAGAAATTGTTGATAAATTCGCGATGATAATGTGTGATTTAGCCGCTAATATTGTGACAGAGGATATTGTTGGCTCTGTTAAAAATGAATTGTTTGCGGCGGCGCAAAACGAGATTGAGGCTGCACTTGACAGAAGACGATTTTCACATTGGGTGAGTATTGATACGGTGCAGGGTAATCATGCGAATATGATGAGGGTTGCAAGAGGGCGAAGCGAGTATATCTTTAATATCTTGACGGAGCATTTTGGCTTTGACGAGGGTATGTTTACTATTGAGGTGACAGGGGCGGAGGCTTTTATCGGAACGCAACGCGGTTCTTCTGCCGATTATTTTAATCACTTGACAGTACCGCTGCGTCCGTCTCTTGCAGAGCACCATGTTTTTGACCACTGGGTGGTTAATGGCAGTGTTGTTAATATGCCTGAGATAACTGTGTCGATTGCGGATGCTGTCGATGGTGTTGTGCGCGTCGAGCTTGCAACGCGCGTGGAGCTGCCTGTGCTGATGTTCAGCGAGGCGTACGGTTCATCGGAGCGAAACGGCTGTGTGCTGTTTAATCCGGGCGATGAAGCCGTTAGCACCGACGGAATGTATTTGACAAATGATTTGTCAAATCCGTTTCGGTGGGCGTTGCCCGACGCGAGCGTCGAACCCGGCGGGTTTTTGGAGTTTGCCGGCAGGGGCAGCAGAGACAGCGCTGACCTGCACAAAATCCAAATGGGCTTCAACGCCCGTCAAGGTCACAGGTTATTCCTCACTGACCGAGGCGGCGTTGTAATCGCCACCATGATAGTATCATAAAACCTGCCACACTGCTTGTTATTATTAAAATTTGGAGGTATTTATGCATTATAATAATTTTGTTACGGCGACTTATGCTCCGGCGGCGTATCTGAGGGATAATTCTGCTCAGTTTCTGAAAGAGGATATTGAGAAGGTTGAGTCGTATCTAAAGCTCGATAAGATTTATCTTGAAACTTATCGAAGCGATGTGCTTGTACCGCGTGAGAAGATGGAAGAGGTTATTAAGCTTTTCCTCGATAAGGGGTACAAGGTTTCCGGCGGTATAACGACTGCGACATCAGGTACTCTGATGGGGGCTATGTGTTATACGAGCGAGGAAACGCGCAAGCTGCTTGGCGAGGTTGCGTATTTTACGGCGGAGCTGTTTGATGAGGTCATGCTTGATGATTTTTATTTCACGAATTGCCGCTGCGATGCTTGCATCACGGCGAAGGGTGAAATGGATTGGGCATCATTCAGGCTACAGCTTATGAATGATATCTCCGAAAACGTAATCATCAAGAATGCCAAAGCAGCCCGCCCCGACGTTAATGTTATCATTAAATTCCCCAACTGGCACGAAAGCTTTGCAAGCTGCGGTTATAACCTGAAAGACGAGTCGCCGATGTTTGATATGCTCTATACAGGCACTGAAACACGCGACCAATCCTACACGCAGCAAAACCTTGCGCGGTATCTCAGCTACTTCCTGCCGCGCCTGACCGAAAATATAAAACCGGGCAAAAACGGCGGCGGCTGGTTCGATTTATTCGAATGCAATATCGAAGAGTACTTACAGCAAGCGTATTTGACTTTGTTCTCAAAGTGCAATGAGCAGATGATGTTCTGCTTACCGCTGCTGAGCAGCTTTCCCGCTTACGCGGCGGCTGTCGGCGCGACGTATGACGTGCTCGACCCGCTCATGGCTGAGCTTGGCTCGCCTGTCGGCGTTGCTTGCTACGAGCCGTATCATATAAAGGACAGTCACAGTGGCGAGCGGCATTTATATGAATTTATCGGTATGTGCGGAATTCCGCTCGAGCCGTTCCCCTACTATCCCACGACTGCTTCAACTGTGTTGCTAAGCGAAGGTGCGGCGCGTGATGAGAATATTGTTTCACATATAAAGGGCACTTTGAAAAACGGCGGTAATGTGTTTGTAACAAGCGGTTTGTACAAGGCTCTCAAGGGTAAAATCGATGAAATTTTCCCGATTACCGTTACCGATAAGAGGGTGACGACGGATTCGTTTAAGTCCAATGGCTTCGGGCAGAATAATGGCGGATTTGAGACGTCGCGTAAGCCGATAACTATTCCACACGTTGATTACAATACAAATGATGTATGGATGATGTCGGCGGCAATGACTCCGTTTTACAGCCACCCGCTAATGCTTTGCGGCACTTACGATAACGGGCGGATGTATGTTGTCACAATTCCCGATTCTCCCGATAGTCTGTATGATTTACCGGCAGGTATGCTCTCTTGCTTGCGAGGTGAACTCGGCTTACCCGTCACGCTTGAGTGCGGCGCCGGTGTCGGGCTTTTCACTTATGATAATAGTACATTTATTTTGCAGTCCTTCCTGACACGCCCCGAGCGAGTTCTGATTCGCTTGAAAAACGCAGGTTCAATAGAGCCATTAACAGGAATGTCCCACCGCTACAAACCAACAAGAATCACCGACACCTTATACGAAGTGTATCTTCAACCGGGGAGATACATGATATTTAAAACGGAGGTTTAATTATGAATTTTACTTTATCAGAGAGAGAAGAGATTTTGAACTTGTATGAAAATCTGCGTGTTGCGGATACCAGAGATGGGCTTGATTGGATGGGGTATCATCATTACGGCAGCATGAGCACTGATATGCGACCGCTTCAGCGCGTGCGTGCTATTGGCTTTGCAAAGACTGCGCGTTACATTCCGTACGATAAGCCGCGTCCGAATGTGACGGGTGATGAGTATACCGAGTGGTCAAACTGGTATTACGGTAATGTTTGCATTTACCCGTGGATGAAGGAAATTGAGAAGTACGATTTCCCTGTTATTGATATGTCAAATCTGACTGTTGGTTTAATGGGTTCTAATAATACCATGGAGGGTATTCGCGATGGTGCTGTCGGGTACGTTGCGTATGGTGGTGTTCGTGATACGGATGAAATCATTTTGCAAAAAATCCCGTTTTGGTCGACAAAATGCGCCCAGCCGATGGACCAGGCACGTATTCAATACGAGAGTCACAATACAAAAATCAATTGTGACGGTGTTTGCGTTAACCCCGGCGACTTAGTTGTTGCCGATGGCGACGGCGTTGTGGTTGTGCCATCTGAGCTAATAAGAGATGTCGCAAAATGGGCGGCACGCGAAATGAACGCCGACCGCGCCTCTCGCCGCAAGCTCTACGAGCAAGTCGGCTTACCATTCGACGAGTCTGTATAACGTGCCCCCTTGTCACACGCGTCCCCTTGTCACGTTTTGTTGCTTGTGGTATAGTAATGTTATACTACAAAGGAGTTTCTATTATGCCTAAGAATCAAGTTATGGACCCTATAGAGGTTCGCAAGAGTGGTTATATTAAGTTTACGGATATTCCCGTCAATCAGTATAAAAAAACGGTTGCCGATGAGCGTGCCGATTCAAAGACAGCGGCTACGGGCGGTTTTTCTGATGATGATTTTGTGCGGATTTACAGGGATATGGCGATAATTCGTGAGTTTGAGACTATGCTTTATTCGATTAAGACGACTAATGCATACAGCGGTGTTGAGTATAACAACCCGGGTCCTGCTCATCTTTCGCTTGGGCAGGAGGCTTCGGCTGTCGGGCAGGCGTATTTGCTCGATGAGAATGATTATATCTTCGGGTCGCACCGCAGTCATGGCGAAATTTTGGCGAAGGGTCTTTCGTGTATTCATAAGATGGACGATACTACTCTGCAAGGCATTATGGAGGAATTCTTTGGCGGCGCAATACTAAAGGTCGTTGAGGATAAGCAAAAGGATGTCAAGGAGCTTGCGATTGATTTCCTTGTGTATGGTGCGCTTGCTGAGATTTTTGCACGTGAGACAGGCTTTAACAAAGGGCTTGGCGGCTCTATGCACGCGTTTTTTACACCGTTTGGTATCTACCCGAATAATGCAATAGTCGGCGGCAGCGGTACGATTGCTATGGGTTCTGCGTTGTTTAAGAAGGTAAATCAGAAAAAAGGCATTGTCATTTCAAATGTCGGCGATGCTTCTATGGGGTGCGGTCCTGTTTGGGAGGCTCTTAATATGGCGGCGATGGACCAGTATACTCAGCTTTGGGAAGAAGGCTTTAGGGGCGGCTTGCCGATTATATTTAATTTCTTTAATAATCTTTATGGTATGGGCGGTCAAACCATTGGCGAGACAATGGGTTATAATATGCTGGCTCGTGTGGGTGCAGGTATAAATCCCGAGCAGATGTACTCAGAGCGTGTTGACGGATTCAATCCGCTTGCTGTTATTGATGCAATGAGGCGTAAGATGGAGCTTATTCATTCGGGCAAGGCTCCTGTGTTCCTCGACACTGTTACATACCGTTTTACGGGGCATTCTCCGTCTGACAGCGGTAGCTATCGCACGAAGGAAGAAGTTGATTTATGGCAGGAGCAAGACTCACTTATTGTGTACGCCAAGGAGCTTGTTGATGCAGGGGTTTGCGATTCGGGTAAAATTGACGGTATTTTGACTTATGTTAAAGACCTGATGACCAAGACGTGTAAGCTTTCGATTGATGATAATATCTCACCGAGGATTGCGCCTGAGCAGGTCGGGAAGCTGATGTTTTCTAATGTGAATATGGCGAAGATGGAAGATAGAAAGCCCGATGTTTTGATGCCGATGGAGGAGAATCCGCGAGTTCAACAGATTGCTAAAAAGGTTCGTTATGCGTACGATGAGAGCGGCAAGCCTGTTTCAAAGAATAAGATTTATCAGCTTCGCGACGGTATTTTCGAAGCGGTTATTGATAAATTTTATACCGACCCGACACTTGTTGCGTATGGTGAGGATAATCGTGATTGGGGCGGTGCGTTTGCAGTGTACAGAGGGTTGACAGAAGCTCTCCCCTATCACCGTTTCTTTAACTCACCGATTTCCGAAGCTGCGATTGTCGGCAGTGCTGTCGGATATGCGTTGTCGGGCGGTCGCGCTGTTGTTGAGTTAATGTACAGCGACTTTATCGGGCGTGCAGGTGATGAGGTGTTTAATCAGCTTTCAAAATGGCAGTCGATGAGTGCCGGTGTTTTGAAAATGCCTGTTGTCCTGCGTGTTTCCGTCGGCTCTAAGTACGGTGCGCAACACTCTCAGGACTGGACATCACTTATTGCACATATCCCGGGATTAAAGTGCGTGTTCCCTGCCACCCCTTATGACGCTAAGGGTTTGATGAACACGGCACTTAGCGGCACCGACCCTGTTGTTTTCTTTGAGAGCCAGCGTATCTATGATATCGGCGAACAATTTGTAAAAACAGGTGTGCCCGAGGGGTACTATGAGATACCGATTGGTGAGCCTGATGTGAAGCTGGTTGGTGATGATATCACTATTCTCACAATCGGGGCGACACTGTACCCCGCTCTTGAGGCGGCAAAGCGCTTGAAAGAGAGCTTTGGGCTGTCTTGCGAGATAATCGATGCCCGGTCTATTGTGCCGTTTGATTTTGAGAAGGTTCTTGCCAGTGTCAAGAAGACGGGCAAAATCATACTTGCCTCCGATGCTTGCGACAGAGGCTCGCATATTAAGGATTTGGCACAAACAATAACCGAGCTCGCATTCGATTATCTCGACGCACCACCCGTGACCGTCGGGTCACGCAATTGGATAACTCCGGCATTTGAGTTGGAAGACTACTTCTTCCCTCAAGCCGATTGGATTATCGATGCGATACATCAAAAAATCATGCCGCTGGGCACTCATGTCCCGAGAAACAACTTCACCGAAGTCGAACAGCTTCGCAGAAGCCGCGAAGGTGTATGAATATTCAAATTTTCGGTAAACCAAAGTGTTTTGACACTAAAAAAGCGGAGCGGTATTTTAAGGAGCGGCGGATTAAGTTTCAGCGTATCGACCTTGTCGGCGTTGGACTCAGCCGCGGTGAGTTTGCGAGTGTAAAAGCCGCTGTCGGGCTTGAAGCTTTGATAGATGATAAAGCACCCGATGTTGAAATTTTAACTTACCTTGCCTACGCAGCCGACAAAGAAGAGAAACTGCTGGAAAACCCTGCTTTCATCAGGTCACCAATCGTCAGAAACGGCAAATCCGCAACAGTCGGCTACTGCCCCGATATATGGAAAACCTGGGAGTAATGTCGGCGGCTTTCTACATTTAATGTTGAAAAGCAGGCAGGGATGGCTTATAATAGCACTTAGAAAATTAATGGAAGGTTTATGATTAATATGAAGAGAATTGTAACTTTAGAGACACGCGATTTGAAACAAAGTGAAAAAGACGGCGGTTGTGGGGAGTGTCAAACTTCCTGCCAGTCTGCTTGCAAAACGTCATGCGGCGTCGCCAATCAGCAGTGCGAGAATAAAGAAAACAAAGAATAAAGGTTATCGAAAACACTGATACTATATCACCACAGTGATATAGTATCATTATAATGGAGCAAACGCGATAGAGATGCTCGGGAACAATACTTATTTTCAAGGGGGATTAGGTTATGCCGTTTTATGATTTAAAGTGCATGGATTGTGGTGTCGAGTCGAATGTGCGGGCTTCTATGGCGGAGAAGACCGAGGGGCGTGTGCATTGCCCTGAGTGCGATTCCGTAAATATGGAAACTGTTTATAACTCAGCTCCTGCATATATAAAAAGCACGGGCAGCAGTATGCCCTCATGCCCAAGCAGCAGCTCCTGCGGCAACTCCGGCTGCCGCTTCGCCGGCTGAGCAGAGGAGATTCATAGTATATGATACATTGTTATAAGCTTTGCGGGTATAATGTTGTTTTGGATATTGCTAGCGGGGCGATACATTGTGTTGATGATGTTGCGTATGATGTGATACGCGGTTATGAGCTTGTTCTTGATGGCAAAGACCGCAGTGTACTTGTTAATCGGGTGCTTGAAAATCACAAAGGAATAACCGAAGCAGACGTTCTTGAGGTTATTTCTGATATAGAGACTCTGATAAGTCAGAGGAAGCTGTTTTCTTCTGATTCATTTTTATCTTCAACATCACAAACACCAACAGCCACACCACCGACCACACAGACACCAACACAAACATCCTCCACCTCCATTACTCGCGTCAAGGCACTGTGCTTAAATGTATCACACGCTTGTAATATGTCTTGCGCCTATTGCTTTGCGAGCTGTCAGGGGTGTCAGGGGGACGGTTCTACTGACAGGGAAACGCCCTCCCTTCTGATGAACTTTGAGACAGGCAAGCGGGCGATTGATTTTCTTTTTAAGAAATCGGGTGATAAGACTAATCTTGATGTTGATTTTTTTGGCGGTGAGCCGCTGCTTAATTGGGAAGTTGTAAAAGAGATTGTCAGGTATGCTCGCGGTCTTGAGAGACAAAGCAAGAAGAAGTTTCGCTTTACGCTTACTACAAACGGTCTTTTGATTGATGATGATGTGATTAGCTTCACGAATAATCAAATGCACAATGTCGTGCTGAGCCTTGATGGTCGCATTGAGACTCACGATGCAATGCGGAAGCTGCCTGATGGCAACGGAAGCTTCCGTGCTGTTGCCGACAACATAAAAAAACTTGTGGATGCAAGACGCGGCAAGGGGTATTACATTCGCGGCACATTCACACGCGAAAACATGGATTTCGTAAACGATATCCTGTTTTTGGCAAATCTCGGCTACAAAGAGATATCTTTAGAGCCTGTTGTAGAAAAAGCAGGGCATGAGTCAAGGGAGTCGCCTATCTGCTTTTCGAAAGTAGACCTGCCTGCTCTTTTTGAGCAGTATGAGGTGCTGGCGGTGGAGATGCTGCGGCGTGAGAAGATTGGGGTGGGGTTTAATTTTTACCATTACAATCTTGACCTCACGGGCGGACCGTGTGTGCACAAGCGTATTGCAGGGTGTGGTGTCGGCACTGAGTATCTTGCCGTTACACCATCGGGTGAGCTTTATCCTTGCCATCAGTTTATCGGTGACACGAAGTTTCTTATTGGTGATGTTTGGCAAGGGGTAACGAACACGACCCTGCAAGGCAGCTTCGTGCGCAGCAACATCTTCACACGAAGTGAGTGCCGCGAATGCTGGGTGAGGTTCTACTGCAGCGGCGGTTGCGCGGCTAACGCATATAACGACACGGGCAACATTAACGGCATATACGAGTTTGGCTGCGAGTTATTCAAGAAGCGAATCGAATGTGCGATAATGATGAAAGTAGCGAAAGAGACATAAGAAGCGGAACATTTTTCGCTTCTAGCCGTCTTAGAATATAATAAAAAGCACAGGAGTGCGGGTGTTATGCTGAAGCATTGGAAGATGATATCGATTTATTCGGGCACGCATTTTTTGGTTGATTTTGCGTGTGCTTTTTTGATGTTTTCTGCTATCAGGCAGTCGCCTGAGTGGTTTACTTGTATATTGATATACAACTTTTGTGCATTTGCGATGCAAATGCCGATTGGAATTGTTGCGGATAAGATTAGCCGCAACAATTTTGTCGCAGGGCTTGGCACTGCGATGGTTGCCGCCGGGTATGGCATTGTGCTGTTGCCGAGTGCTGCGGGGAGTGGGCTTGCAGGTGCGCCACTCGCAGGAGCACTTACCGCTGCGCCGCTTGCTGCGGCGGCGGTTATCGGGCTCGGCAACGCCATGTTCCATGTCGGCGGCGGTGTTGACTTTTTAAATGTCAGCGAGAACAAAAGTGCCGCACTCGGCATTTTTGTTTCGCCGGGTGCGTTTGGCGTTTTCTTCGGAACGATGCTCGGCAGAGCAGGCTCTGCGATTGTCGTTCCGATTTTGGTTGCCCTGCTCGCTGCGGCTTTACTCATCTTCCCGATGAGCCGCATACGAGGCGGCAACGTACCGCCAAACGCACCGTTTTCGCCCGAAGTACCGCCAAAGCTCTTTGCTGCGGTCATCGGGCTGTTCGCCGTCGTATGCCTTCGCTCATACGTCGGACTTTCAATCGACTTTCCGTGGAAAGGCGTCGGCTATTGGGGGCTTGCACTAGTTTGTGCATCGGCATTCGGCAAAACCATCGGTGGATTTTTATTCGACAAATTCGGAGGAATAAAAACAGCAACAATAACGCTCGGTGCCGCTTCCCTCCTATTCTTGCTCCCACACGTTCCGATAGCCGGAGTTTCATCGATATTACTCTTCAATATGACAATGCCGATAACACTCTGGCTTGTTGCAAAATGTATACCCGGGGCAAAAGGTTTTTCATTCGGGCTATTGACGTTTGCATTATTCCTCGGTTTCTTACCCGTCTACCTCGGCACCGCCGCACCACCATTCTGGCTCTACGCAATACTCTCAGCTATCTCACTTGCACTGCTAATGTTTGCACTAAACAGATTCAACAACCCCTCACAAAAAGAACCTGAACTTATTTAGTCTGAGGTGGTGAGTAATATGAGTAATGACGCCCTATTAACTGCACTTGGAATTTCACTCAGCCTGACGCTTGTTCTTGAAGTTGGATTCTTCTTTGCTATATTCTATATCGCCAAACTGTTGCGGAATCAAAGCACTACAATTGACAACTTCTTTTTTAAAGCCGCGTGGAACAAGAAGGACGTTCTGCTCGTCATACTTGTAAATACACTCACGAATCCGATTGTTGTACTCACATACTGGATTTTGTATTATAATACTAATTGGAATACGGCTCTAATAATCATTTCGCTTGAAATATTTGCAATCCTCACCGAAGGTTTTATTTATAAGAGAAACTCAAGCTGTATAAAACGACCGTTTCTATTCTCACTGCTGATAAATGCATTCTCATATTTAACCGGATTGGCAATATTCAGTTAATTTGTATAAGGAGGAAATTCAATTGGAGTTTGATATTAGAAGGACGCAGCTTACTGTATTAATCGTGGTTGTTGTGACTATAATGCTTATTTCAACTGCCGGCAGGGCTCGGGCTGATGTGATGATTGAGCCTGATAATGATTTTTGGAGAAGAAATACCGACAAGATGGTGTCGATGGTGCATAATTTCTACGCAAACGGCGAAGCAGGGTATGTTATTTTTGTTGCCGAACCAAACATTGTGCGCGAGTCTTTTTCTGTCAGTAACGGAGAAATTATCTACATCACATACACTTACACGGATGATGCAGGTGTTATCTGGGGTGTTACGGAAAGAAACACGGGCAATGCAGACCGTACCGATTGGAAGTCCGGTTGGGTGAAAATGAGTGAGCTGCAGGTCATATACGATAGCTATATTTTCTATGACGAGAATAAGGATAGTTTCCTTAACCGCACCTTTAATGCTGCCGACTATTACACCGATGGGGATTTTATTGTATGGACATGGCCGGGTTCAGGTGTGATTGAGCAAGTAATTCGCGAAAATCTTATAGCTGACGGGGAGCTTCCTATTGACGTTATGGGAGAAACTATTTATATCGACTCCGATGGTCGCGAGTGGGGTCACGCCGCATATTTATACGGCTCAAGAGATGTTTGGATTTGCCTCACCGAACTATCGAACAACGAAATCCCGGCGTTTAACTCTGCTCCAATGCCTGAGCTAACCGCTGCCGTCGAGCCTCCGCCTCACGGTCAAGCCTCATCAGGCAACGCACGCAACCTATCATCACCTATGATGGTAATAACACTGGTGTCACTTGTTGCAATGCTTTCGCTAGTACTTATACGTGTCCTCTGGGACAGAAAGAGCAAGAAGAATCAGTGATGAGTAGGGTGGAACTGTCGGGTGCTGTGTTGTTTCACCTGAGAGTAAATCGATGAAACTGCCGCCCGATTCATGGGAGAGGTTAATGTGCTCATGTTCGCCGCCGATATTTATTGCAACGAATATGCGTTCGTCGTTGTATCTTCGTTCAAATACGAGCGGTTTGCGGTATTCAAGATACACCTGGCGGTAGCCGCCGTATTTTAGGGCATTTTGCCCGGCACGAATGCCGGCGAGTTTACGGATATAATCCTCCAGCCACGGTACGTCATTCGGCGGATTTTCTATATCTATATAGGGGCGGAGAGGTCCGTCGGAATCGTGTGCTTTTACACCTTGAATTCCCCATTCGCTTCCGTAGTAGATTGACGGAATACCGGGCAGTGTAAATAACAGCGAGTACAGAGTGCGCAAAAACTCCGGGTTGCCAATATTGCTTGCAACTCGCGGCTGGTCGTGATTATCCACGAAGTTATATAGCGGCAGACCTTGATTCGGCACGGATTGCTGCTGGCAATGTGCAAGCTCATATAAATTATTGTCGTTATGACTTGAGTATAAACTCTTATAGATTATATAATTTGTGACACTATGAATTAAATCGGGGCACACCCATCTTGCATAGTCTCCATGTACTACCTCGCCCATCAGCCAAAAGTCCTGCTTTTTTGCAGCTGTTGCTATCCTAAGCTCGTTCATGAAACGAAAATCAAGCTCATTTGCTGCATCGAGCCGCATACCGTCAATATCGAATGTGTCAATCAGAAATTCTGCAACTTCAATCAGATATCGCCTGACAGCATCATTGTGGAGATTAAATTTAGGCAGCTCGTAGTATCCGCTCCACGTATCGTAGGTAAACGGGTCGCCGAGCGGATTTGTTTCGCCAAAATTGACTTGGTGATACCAGCTCCCGTAATCTCTGTTGCCGTTTTGAAGCTCCTTGAAGGCAAAGAAATCGCGGCCGCAATGGTTAAAAACGCTGTCGAGCACAACACGGATGCCGTTGTCATGACACGCCGAAACGAAATCCCGAAAGTCGTCATTCGTCCCCATGCGGTTGTCGACCGTGTAATAATCCGTCACGTCATAACCGTGTGTTTTTGCCTTTAATACAGGGCTGAGAAGCACAGCATTACAGCCTATACTTTTGATATGCGGAATCCATTTTCGGATTTCGTTAAAGCCGTGCCCTTGTGTGTTGTAGTCATTATTAAACGGTGCTTGTGCAAATGAAAGTGCATAAATGTGATAAAACACCGCGTCTGCTGTCCAATGATGATTCATAATTCTCCTTATACAAAAGGAGTCAAGAGAACCTTCCCCCTGACTCCTTCTCGCATTATTTCTTTTTGCCTTTGCCTGTTATTGCTTTTTCGACCGCTTTTACAACGCTTGAGGTTACTGCTTTTGTTATTGCGGTTGTGGGTGATGCGGCTTTTTTGTGGGTCGTTGTTTTCTTATGGGTTGTTTTGTGAGCTGTCGATTTTTTCGCAGTTGTAGATTTGTGAGCTGTTGTTTTCTTTGCCGCCGGCTTTTTCGCTGTGGTGGTTTTCTTTGCTGTGGTTGTTTTCTTAGCTGCAGGTTTTTTTGCGGCTGTGGTTTTTGTGGTTGTGGTTTTTTTAGCCGCCGGCTTTTTCGCTGTGGTGGCTTTTTTTGCTGCGGTTGTTGCTGCTTTTTTCGCTGTTGAGGTTACTGCTTTTTTTACCGCTGTTTTTGCTGCCGGTTTTTTTGCTTCTGCCATTTTGTTACTTCCCCCTATAATTTTATGGTAACTCATTACCAAATTTACACTTAATTCACTATAACATGACAATAATCAAACTGCAATAAAAAGCTTTGATGTGGTATCGTAAGTATGGTGTCTGCGGTGTTGGTGTGTTATACTATGATATATCTATCTTTAAAGGGGTGACACTATGGCTGAAGCTTGGAAAAATATGTTCAACAAAGAAACCGTCGGCAAGTTTTCGCAGGATATTAAGGCTGTTTATGGCTCGTTTAATGCAGATGAATTTCTGGCACATACGGTTGATGATACCTGGGAGAGTCTCGAGCTGATGGCTAGGGGTAAGAGAATAACCGAGCAGATGAAGGAATTTTTGCCCTCCGACTATAAAGAAGCTCTTGGTATAATGGATAAGGTTATTACAAGCTGCGGCGACTTTTTTAAGATGTGCTTCCCTACTTATGTCGAGCTTTACGGGCAAGCTGATGCCGATTGGGATTTGTCTATGAAGGCGATGGAGTTATATACGCAGTATGCTTCTTCCGAGTTTGCTGTGAGACCGTTTATTATAAAACATGAAAAGCGTATGATGGAGCAGATGTATGCGTGGTCGAAGCATGAAAATGAGCATGTCAGGCGTTTATCGAGCGAGGGCTGCCGTCCTGCTTTACCTTGGGGTGTTGCGTTAAATAGCTTTAAGAAAGACCCCTCCCCTGTTTTACCGATTTTAACTCAGTTAAAAACCGACCCGTCGGCGTATGTGCGTAAGAGTGTTGCTAATAATATAAATGATATTTCGAAAACTCACCCGGAGCTGGTCGCGAAGCTTTCGAAGGAGTGGTATGGAAAGCATGAGTATACCGATTGGATTGTTAAGCATGGTTGCAGGACTTTATTGAAAAAAGGAAATCGTTATGTGCTTGCGATTTTTGGCTTCCACGATGTTTCGTCGATTGATGTCAGCGACTTTTCACTCAAGGCGAAGTCCTCCGTGAAGTCGGCATCGGGGCAGAAGATTCCTGCGGCAAAGTTCGGCGAGGATATCACTTTATCGTTTGTTGTCACGACCAAAGAAGCAACAAAGGTTCGTCTTGAGTACGGCGTTGATTTTATGAAAGCAAACGGAAAACGTAACCGCAAGATTTTTCAGATTTCTGAAATTGAGTTTAAAGTAAACCAAAAGAAAACCTACGAGAAAAACCACTCTCTCGAGGATTTGAGCACCCGTAAGCATTACGCAGGGCTGCATTCGCTGACGTTGATTGTAAACGGCACAGAGCGTGGTACACTCGATTTCGAATTAAAAAATTAAAACCTGTCACGGGGAAACGCTTGCGTTTCTTTAATGGCTCGCTTGCGAGACTATGGGGACTGGTTCTATTGACAGGAAATAAATATGAGGTGCGTTATGATAACTAAAAAAATTATTGTTGGCGAAAAGTTTCCGCTCGATGGACTTTTGACTCTTCCTGATGGCGAGGGGCCTTTCCCTGCGATAGTGCTTGTGCACGGGTCGGGTCCGAATGATATGGACGAGAAGGTCGGCAAGTGCTATACGTTTAAGGATTTGGCGGCAGGGTTTGCTGAGCGCGGGATTGCAACGATTCGTTATGATAAACGGACGAAGACTTATGGGAAGCAGATGGTTAAGGATGCAGACCCCGGTGATTTGACCGTTTGGGAAGAGACGATTGAGGATGCACTGTTTGCTACAGAAATCGTAAGAAAAGACCCGCAGATTGATGCCGATAAGGTTTTTATCTTAGGTCATAGTATGGGGGCTATGCTTGCTCCGCGGATTGATGCCGAGGGTGGCAATTATGCCGGACTTGTTCTGTTTGCAGGCTCTCCAAGGAAGCTTGAAGAGATTATGAGAGAGCAGATTGATAACTCCATTAAGAATCTTAAACCGCCAATTTCTTGGATTGCTAATCTGCAAACGAAGAAAATCAAAGCGAAATTTGATATTATCTATACACTGTCGGACGCAGATGCTAAAAAAACCAATTTCCTCGGTAAATATATTAAAGTCTATTATTTTAAAGAATGGGGCGAGAAGCCTGCTGAGATGTATCTCAAGGATTTGACAAAGCCGATTTTCATCATGCAGGGCGACATGGATTTCCATGTTTCTGTCGAGAATGATTTTAATAAATATAAGGAAATCATGGGCGACCGTCCAAACGCGACGTTTAAGCTTTATCAGGGGCTTAATCACTTGTTCATGCCAACCACTTACGGGCTGGATATCAGCAAGGGGCTCAAGGAATACAAAAAGCCACAACACGTCGAAGCCTACGTCATGGACGACATTGCAGAGTGGTTAAGAACCTGTTAGCGGTGTCAGGGGGACGGTTCTATTGACAGGTTTTGGAGGTTTAGATGACAAAAATTGTTGAATGTATTCCTAATTTTAGCGAGGGGCGAGATGTGGGGCGTGTTGAGGCACTCGCTGATGTGGCAAGGGTAACCGCAGGTGTCACCTTGCTGGATTATTCGTCGGATGCGAGTCATAACCGTAGTGTTTTGACGCTGATAGGCAGTCCCGACGGAATTGCGGAGGCGGCTTTTCGGCTTTGCGAAAAGGCGGCGGAGCTGATCGACATGACGAGGCAGACGGGCGAGCATCCAAGAATGGGGGCAACGGATGTTATTCCGTTTGTGCCTATTCGCGGCGTGAGCGCCGACGAGTGTGTCGAGATTTCGCAAGTTGTAGCGAAGCGGATTTGGGACGAGCTTAAAATACCTAGTATTTTATATGAGTTTTCTGCAACAAAGCCGAATAGGCGGAATCTTGCAGATGTGCGTCGCGGACAGTTTGAGGGTATGCCCGATAAACTGCTGCGCGACGAGTGGGCTCCCGATTTCGGGGAGCGCAAGATTCACCCGACGGCAGGTGTTACCGCCATCGGAGCGAGACCTCCGCTTATTGCGTATAATGTCAATCTCGATACTCCCGATATTGAAATTGCAAACAAAATTGCCAAGGCGATACGCGGCAGCTCGGGTGGGTTTAAATACTGCAAGGCAATCGGTGTTAAGCTTGAAGACAGGAATATCGCTCAGGTTTCAATGAATTTTGTAAACAGTGAGGAAACACCCATTTACAGGGTGTTTGAAGCGATACGTTTCGAAGCGCAGCGTTGGGGCGTCGGTATAATCGGCAGCGAGCTGATAGGTCTGGCGAGTGCAAAGGCTCTTATTGATTGTGCCGAGTACTATTTAAAAATCGAAGATTTTAACTTTGACAAACAAGTACTTGAAAACCATTTACTATAAACGAGGTAAGAATGAAGTTAGTTAATAAATCGATTAGTGAATTTAGCGAATTACTTGCTACTGAGATGCCTGTACCCGGTGGTACCTCTGCTGCTGCTGTTCAGGTTGCTCATGGTCTTGCGCTGTTAAATATGGTTGCTTCTTTAACAATCGAACGAAAGAAGTATGCCAAATTCGAAGAGCTTATGAGGGCAGCAACTGAGCAGGTCGATGACTTGCGCACTCTTATGCTTGAAATTGTTGACCGTGATGTAGAAGCGTTCAGTGTATTGTCGGGTGTTTTTAAAGAATCAAGGAAAACCGACACGGAAATAGTGGTTCGGGACGAAGCAATGCAAAGTGCTTTAAAGCTTTGTGCTTTAATTCCTTTTGAAATAATCGAGTGTGCTCTTATCGCACTTGAGCTTGCAAGTGAGATGGTTGGGAAAGTCAATGCAAATGCTATCGGCGATTTTGGTGTTGCTGTTCTTTCATTAAAATCCGCCGCTCAAGGTGCGTGGCTTTGTCTGCTTGCAAATCTCGATGGCATCAGGGACGAGATTTTTTCAGCTAAGTATACAATAGCAAGCAGCGAGCTTGTTCGTGTAATAACAGAGCTCGCCGATAATATTTATACTGATATTCTAAACGGTTTATTACCTGATTAGTCACAAGCGAAGGGTACTATTTTAGAATTTTCGTCAGAACGGGTCTTGTCGCCCTACATTCCTAAAATCCTAAAATAGTACCCTTCGCTTGCTCCACTAATTTGCTTGCTTTTCTTATCGTAGCCACGGTAGTGGGTCAACTCTTGTTCCGTTTACGAAAACTTCAAAGTGCAAGTGTGGTGTCGTTGCGTTTCCTGTTTGTCCGACATATCCGACAACTTGTCCGCGTGTTACTGAAGCGCCTACCTTCACAGCTGCTGAGCTTAGATGGGAGTAGAGCGTTTGTATGCCGTTTCCGTGAGCTATCGTGACGTAGTTTCCGTATCCTGAGCCAAAGGAAACAGTTATTACCGTTCCGGAGTTTGCTGCAACAACATTTGCACCGTGAGCACCGCCGATATCAAGCCCTTGATGCAGTCTGTTACCGCGAGATGCACCCCATCTGCTTATAACAGAACCGCCGGGTACCGGCCACGCAAACTGACCCGAGCTGCCGCCGCCTGACGGTGCTGAGCTGCCGCTGTCCGTTGTGCTTCCGCCCGGAGGTGTATCACCGGGGGTGCTACTATCGCCGGTGCTGTTTTCGCCGCCCGCATTTGCATTTGCTTGCGCTTGCTGCTGCTCCCTCAATCGTCGCAGCCTTTCAGCTTCCATCTGTCTTCTGAGTTGCTCAACTGCTACATTTATCTCTCGTTGTACACGTTCCTCTTCGGCTGTGTACTGGTCACGCAGTTGATTACTAGTATCAATATCGGCTTCCAGCCTTAAAATCAATTCATGAGCTTCTTCAAGCTGCTCTTGCAGCTCTGCTTCCATTATCTCAAGCTGCTCTTTTTCTTCTTCCATTTCATTTTTTATTCCCTCAAGCTCAACCATTGCTTCTTCTGTTTCATTTCTGATAACTTGAAGGTCATCAAATAGTTTTTTGTCAGCGCTCATGATATCACTGATAAAGTCGATTCTTGCTAATAAATCTGTCAAGCTTGTAGAGTCAAAAATTATCTCAAGATATGTGATAATACCATTTTCTTCCATATCGCGAACACGGCTGCGATATCTTTGGAGCTGAACCTCTTCTCTGTTTTGTGCTAAAAATACCTCATACTCCTTTTCTCTTATAAGAAAATAGTATTGCTCGATTGTATTATTTATGTTTCTTATCTCAAGGTCTGTCAGCGTAATACGTTGGTCGAGGACTTCTTTTTTCATCATTTCGGTTGTGTGCTCGTCTTCTAAAGCATCAATTTTTGCTTGCACCTCACGCTTTTGACGTTCGTACTCTCGCTTTTCCGCTCTTAATCTGTCGATCTGCCCTTGTGATGTTTGAGCCATAGCAGGAGTGTCCGCCAGAATTGCTACAGCTGCAAGAGCCATAACAAAAAGCATAACAAAAACAACAACCGCCGGCAGAGCAGCCGCAATCTTTTTGTATTGTGTTTTATTCGCTTTTTCCCTTGTTACTCTAAACAAAACTACACTACCTTCTCCATTAAGGATAAAACTCCACCGTACATTATACCACCGAGTTAAATGAATTTCAAGTCTTGGTTAAATGAGTATGTAGTTGAATGAGTAATGGAGAAGGTTCAGCCTCTGCCGAAGAGGAGCCAGAGTCCGCCGAAGATTACCAGCATTGCTATTATCAGCACCGGCAGGAAGGTTATCAGGGCGGCTATTACCATTGCGGTAAAGTCGCCCTTTTCAAGATCCAGCTCCTCCATTTTATCATAATGGGCACTGAGCTGTTCGGGTGTTTTTTTATTACTCAGAACCTCTCTGAAACGACTAAAAAATGACATCACTCTACACCTATGGGGTAGTGGCAGGCGACGAAGTGGTTGGGGCGCAGCTCGCGCCACTCGGGTTCTTCGGCGCTGCATTGCTCGGTTGCGAATTCACAACGGGTGTGGAATTTGCAACCCGGCGGCGGGTTGATTGGGCTTGGGATGTCGCCTTCGATGACCTGAAGCTCTTTTTTAGAAGCTTCGTCGGTTGTCGGGATTGCTTTGAGCAGCACGTTTGTGTAAGGGTGCATCGGGTGCTCAAAGATTTCGTCGGAGTTCCCAAGCTCAATAATGTTACCAAGGTACATTACGCCGACGCGGTCACTTATGAACTTGACCGCACTCAGGTCATGTGAAATAAACAGGTATGTGAGGTCACCGCTGTCTTTTAAGTCCATTAAAAGATTGATTATCTGCGACTGAATCGAAACGTCAAGTGCGCTGACGGCTTCGTCGCAGACTATGAATTTCGGCTTGGGAGCAAGTGCTCTTGCTATGCCGATACGCTGGCGCTGACCGCCCGAGAACTGGTGTGGATAGCGGTGAATAAAGTAATTTTGCAAACCGCATTTATCCATAACGTCGATTGTATAATCCTCGAGTTGCTTTGTTCCGCGACCGTACATTTTATGAGCAACGAGCGATTCGCTGATGATGTTGCCGACCGTGAAACGGTGGTTGAGTGAGGAATACGGGTCTTGGAAGATGATTTGCAAATGCCTGCGTTGGCGGCGCATTTCTTCCTTAGTCAAGCGGCTCAGGTCAATAGAGACGTCATACGCAGCTTCAAGAAGGTCAAAGCCGGGCTTGTCTTTACACTTCTCGCGCATATCCGCAAGAATCTTGTCGCACCTGTCGCACTCTGCTTGAGCTTCCTCAATTCCCGCATTGATTTTCGCCATTTTTTCTTCAACTTTTATGAAGTTCTTATCTGATACAGATATCCCGTCAGCTGACACTTTACCGGTTGTTATGGTTTTCGTTTTACTGTTGAAAATTACCGTCGGTGCTACAAGCTTATCAGTGTCTTTCTTTTTATTTTCATTAAACGTTTCCAGTTGCTTCTCTCCGACTTTTCTCAGTTCTTCATTGCCTTCAAGAAGTGCGGTATGCCTGATTTTCAGCAGTCCAAGCTCGGTTTGAAGCTTGTTCATACGCTTGACGGCTTCTTGGTTTTCTTTTTGCGCCACTGTGAGAGCGTTTAAGTCGTCGGTCAATAACAAGCCACCAGCGAGTCTTACCTGGTTCGGATATTTTCTCAGAATTTCCTCGGCTGTTCCGTAAATTGACGGGATTTTCCTTATGTCCTTATCAACATATTTCGGGGCATAGTCATTAAGCGTGATGCCTGTGTAATGCACCGAGCCTTCGGTTTGATTATACAGCTGCAGCATTACGCGTCCGAGGGTTGTTTTACCGCAACCGCTCTCACCGACGAGTCCGAGGGTCTCGCCCTCGTAAACATCTATAGTCACGCCGTCAACAGCTTTGACGACAGGGCGTTCCTTTTGGAAAATGCTGTCTTTCTTCAGCGGAAAGTGCATTTTAACATTTTCGAGCTTCAGAAGAACATTTCTTTCGCCGTTTGCTGACGTATTAGCCATTGTTACGCACCCCCTTTTCAGGATAGAAGCACCGAACTGCCTGTTCGTTGCCTGCTTGCATTATATCGGGTAACAGCTCGGGCATTTCGTTGTCGCATTTTTCTGTGCGGTATCTGCACCGCGGCGCAAAGCGACAACCCTTGGGCAAATCAAGCGGATGCGGTACCGAACCGGGTATCGCTTCGAGTCTGTTGCCCTGGTTGCCCGAAAGAAGCGGTATCGATTCAAGCAGTGCTTCCGTATAGGGGTGCGAATAGTTCGTGACAGGTTTGAAGATATAGTCAACAGGTGCAATTTCAACAACCTGTCCGCAATACATGACCGCAACTGTGTCCGCCATCTGGTTTATGACACCGAGGTCATGCGTGATGAACATTATCGCCGTGTTAAACTCGCTTTTCAGGTCATTCATCAAACGCAATATTTGCGCTTGAATTGTGACATCGAGTGCGGTTGTCGGCTCGTCTGCTATCAGCAGCTTAGGGTTACAAGCGAGTGCCATCGCTATCATTACACGCTGACGCATACCGCCCGAAAGCTGATGCGGATATCGTTTAATCATTTTGTCGGCGTTTGGTATCTTGACCGCTTCTAGCATTTCTATCGAGCGTTTTTTCGCTTGACTTCCCGACATTCCTTGGTGAAGTAATAAAACTTCGCCGATTTGCCGTCCGACTGTAAAGACGGGGTTAAGTGACGTCATCGGCTCTTGGAATATCATCGAAATTTTATTTCCGCGAATCTTATACATCGCTTTTGCGCTTAAATCGCTGATTTTTTCACCTTCGAAGTATACTTCACCTGCGTGAATCTTCTGATTCTTCTCAAACAGCTTGAGTATCGACAGTGCCGTCTGGCTCTTTCCGCTGCCTGATTCTCCGACTACTCCGAGGGTCTTTCCCTGCTCAACGCCGAGGCTGACACCGTCGACCGCGCGTATAAGCCCGCGTTTGGTTTCAAAGTATGTGTGAAGATTAACTATTTCTAACATTCTTTTATTTTCCATTATTTCACACCTACCTTTCTTCCGATTTCGGGTCCATTGCTTCGCGCAGTGCATCGCCCATCATATTGATAGACAGTGCCGCCGCCACAACGAACAGTGCCGGTATTATCCAACGCCACCAGTAGAATGCAAGAACCATCGAGTTCTCCGCGCTTGTGAGCATATTACCCCACGAGGGCGTCGGCTCCTTAACGCCGAAGCCGAGAAAGGACAGTGCTGCTTCCATCAGAAGCATATTTGCATAGCTGAGAGTCACGCTGACTATTACGAAGTTGATAACATTCGGCAGAATGTGCTTCGTCATTATCGAGCTTTGCTTGATACCGAGCGCACGCGCTGCCAGTACAAAGTCTTTTTCGCGCTCAAGCAAGAGCTGTGCACGAATGATTCTCGCGAGCGGCGTCCAGCTGAGTACGCCGAGGACAAACATTATGAAGTAGAGCTTCATTGTTTCATCCATGTCAAATCCGATAACAAAGGATAATGTTATCGCTATCGGCAAGAACGGTAACGCATCGAAAATGTCTGCCACACGCATTAGTGTATGGTCAAGCCATCCTCCGAAGTATCCGCTTGTGAGACCTACAATTATTGCTATAACCATTGATATTACGACTGCTATGATACCAACTGTTAAGGATATGCGGCCGCCGTGCATGACACGGGTGAAGATATCCCTGCCGAACTGGTCACTGCCCCAGATATATCCCTTGTTACCCCATGAAGCTACGATATTACCATCGGCATCGGCTGCATAAAACTGGTATGCATCACTGAATACTCTGACGACACCCTTGTTGTTTATGCCCCTCGGAAGCTTTAGCTGATTAAGCTCGCTTGCTCCCCATACGAAAACCTCTCCGCTTCCTTTTGCGATAACGAAGTTTTTGTACCCCGAGTCAATATCAATAACATCGTCCGGTATTAAATCCTCAGGCATATTATGCAGACCATCGATTGAACTGCCCCATAAATAAAGTTTTCCGTTTTCATCTCTGACAAGAACATTACGGCTTGTGGTTGCTACTTCAACAGCACGTACCGAGCCGTCCGTTAGTTCCTCGGGTACGTTATCGAAAAACTCTGTACCACGTGAGCCGACAATAGCCAATGTCCCGTCATCGAGTATGAGTGCCATATTAGTGTCACCTGCGGCGAAATCAACAACACGCCCTGCCGCTCTTGTCGGAACGAGGAAGTTGTTTACAGCCTGCCTGCTGCCCCAGACGTAAATATAGCCGTCATGCCCGAGAACAATTGTCCATAATGAGCCTGCTTGCATTTTTACTATCTCAGAGCCGCGAATGTCCATTTGCATTTGGATTTCAGGCGGAATTATTGTTTGGTCGTGCGCCGAGTGCCCCCAGCCGTAGAAGTTGCCTTCATCGTCAATGCATATTACAAATCTCATTCCTGCTTCGACATCAACAATATTAGCTCTTTTTACATCATCGGGGATGTCGAAAATCCTGTCGGATACACCGGGCATTCTGCGGTTACACTCTGTGCCCCAAACTGTCAGATTACCATCGTCCGTCAGTGCTACGCTGAATGATACGCCCGAAACTATTTTGGTGATATTTTTATCACTTAGTTCTCTTGGTATGGTCAGGAAGTTTTGCGATGGACGGAGATTCATGTTCGGAAGCTCGGTATATGTGCGTTCAAGCGGATTTAGCTGTGAACCTACAAAGCAGAATAAAAAGATTAAAAGAAATCCGCTAAATCCTATAACCGCCATTTTACTGCGAACGAGTTTTAAAAGAATCATCTTTGTCGGAGTCCGCATCGCTTCTTCTTCAAGCACATTCTTATCGAACTTGTCTCGTACGAATAATCGCTTAAACATAGACAGGAAGGATTTTCCGGTCTTTTTAGCTAAGTCTTGATTCATCGAGTCTTTGTTATCGTTATTTGACACTTTCCTTCCCTCCTTTATTTAAGTTTTATGCGTGGGTCAACAAGTCCGTACACTACGTCGGCAACGAGCATAGCGGTCACATTAACCGTAGCAAACATCAGGTTCATCGACATAACAAGCATCTGGTCGCGCATATTAACAGCCTGTATGAGAAGCCTGCCTATTCCGTGATACTGGAAAACCGACTCGGTGACTGCCGAGCCTGCCAGAAGTGAGAATAACGTCATAACTATTATTGTAGAAATCGGGATAAGAGCATTACGGAATGCGTGTGAGTAGATAACTACTTTTTCCGAAAGCCCTTTGGAACGGGCTGTGCGTATGTAATCCTGTGAAAGTGCGTCTATCATTGCGTTTCTGACATATCGTATCGCACCTGCAAGGCTTATAATCGTGAGTGTTACAACCGGTAGAGTCAAGTGTCTCATCCATGCAAAATATAAGTCTGCTCCGCTCAGCAGCGATGCGTTCGGCATACCGCTTATGGGAAAGAGCCGAAGGTGTATCGAGAAAATGTATATCAGGGATAAGGATAAGAAAAACGACGGAATCGAGTATGTTGCAAGCGAAAACACCTGCCAGCCGTTATCAAATAACGAGCCTCTCTTTACCGCCATTCGTATGCCGACCGGTAAGGCAATCAGTAAATATAAAACATTTACACAGGCATTGAGTATTATCGTGTTAACCAACGGCTCACCAATGCACTCAACAACAGGGCGCCTGAATAAAATCGAATAGCCGAGATCTCCCTCGACTACCAAGTTATATATCCAACGAAAATATTGTTCAATTATAGACCTGTCCATGCCAAGTCTTCTATACATAGCATCATAGGCTATTTCATATTGCTCGGGTCTGAGTGTTGTGGGAATCATGAACCTGACGGGGTCGCCGGGCATGGCTTTGCTGATTAGAAAGAGTATTATTGAAATACCTATCAGCACGGGGATTATGATGAGAATACGCTTAATAATGTATTTAACCAAACCTTTCACCTCTTATTAATACAGATTTTGTTTATGCTAGTTAAATCAGGGAATCGGGGGGAGGTAAACGCTCCCCCCGATTATAGGGTTAAACTGTATAATAGCGGTTTAGGTTAGCCTGCAAGTGATAGTGCACAGATGTCTTGATACCAGCTTGCAAACGGATTTGTGTTAACGCCTAGTACTCTTGCGTTAAAGAGGTCGAAGTATTCGTTTGAGTAGAGCGGTATTGCCGGAAGAATTTCGTTCCAGCGGACAACATAGTCAAACCATCTTTCGAGGTATGTTGCGTTGTCACCGGGCTCTGTGCGTCTCATTGTGACAATGAGTTCGTCGAGTTGCGGGTCTGACAGGCTGTTTGAGTTCTGCCATGTATCAACAAAATCTGTGTGCCATGAGAAGTATGGGTCAAACGGTACGTTAAAGCCTGTTCCCATTGAGAATGTGCTGAAGTGACGCTCTTCATCCGGAAGCATGAATGAGAAGTACAGTTGGTCGAGAATTGTATCCCAGTCAGGATATTCGAAGTTGTACTGCATTCCTGCAAGCGGTGTGTTTCTGAGGAATTCGAGTTCGATAACTGCGCCAACTTCCGCATTTGCAGCACCGTGGAATATTGTGAGCATTTCGCCTGCACTGTTGTGACGCATATATGAGCCGTCCGGAGTTGCTTTGGTTGCATCAAACGGTGTTGTGCCGTCTGCTTCAAATTTCCATTCTGATTGGTCGAGATATTCGTTTGCTCTCTCGATGCTGAGTTGAATCGGAATGAGTGTTTCTTGGAGCTCTGCTCTCTTCATTTGATACATCCATTGTGCTTCGCCTGCTTCTGTATCAACAAGACCGCCGTAACCTTCGAGAACTTGCTCGAGGAGTGCGTTACGGTCTACGAGGCATGCAATCGCCCAGCGAACGTTAACGTCTGCTGTCGGGCCCCAGTCACACATCATGTTCATAACGCCGTAGCCGTTACGAAGGAAGCTGTGGTGGTTGAAGCCATCTTCTGATTTTACGCGTTCGATTTTCGCGCCGATGATTTCTTCGGGCAGATAATCTACTTCGCCTGCAAAGAGTTGGTCAACATCTGTTGCGTCTGTGACTGTGACTTGTTGAATGAACTCAATGCTGGGTTGTCTTCCGTAGGGATCGCCTTTGAAGTGTGGGTTTCTTTGCAGTGTTACGATTTCGTTTGTGAAGCTAACGAATGTGTAAGGTCCTGCTGTTACTGTCGGTGCAAAACGCTCGGTTTCAGCAATGCGGTCTACGTTTGATGTGATGTCATCGCTGAATTTTGAGCCGTTTTCATCAGAAACGACGTCGATACCCGGCAGGTATGATGCAAGTGCAAGCGGGTCAGCTGATACCATTGCAAACTCCGAGAAGTTCGGGAGTTCTTCTGCACGGATTGTCAGTGAGTATTCAAAATCACCGAGAAGCTTTACGCCTGCGAAATATTCGTTTTCACCTGTGAGGTATTCTTCCCAGCCAACGAGGTATACGCCATAGTTCGATGCACCGCCGGCTTCTGCAAATGCCGGTGATTGTACAAAGAGGAATTGTGCGACATAGTCTTTAGCTGTCATTGGTGAGCCGTCTGACCAAAGAAGGTCTTGTTGAAGTGTGAAGGTGTAGGTTTTGTCTCCATTGCCTTCAATTTCCATTTCAAAGCCAACAAGAACTGTTGGGTTGTGGGTGAGGTCACCTTGTTCTGTAATCATGAAGCCTTGTTTGTAGCCGTGCATGAGAATTTTCATACTCATGTCATAAGCACTGTTTCCCCAGCCTTCAATGAAGTCGCCGGTTGCTGCAACACCATAACCAACGGTCAGTGTGTTATTTGCAGGTGCAGCAGTGGTTTGGTCATCATCCCCGTCACCTGTTACAGGGGCTTGCGGTGTCGGTGTTGAATCGGGGTCTGACGGTTCGTAAGGAATGTCGGGTTCACCGCATGCTGCCAAAACGGCAAGTAACATAACGGCTGCGAGCAGGATTGCTAAGAATTTTTTCATTTTTTTCATTTTCCTCCTATTTTTGATTTGCATTTTTCACATAAGTCGTTGATAATAATATCAGTTTTACTCGACAAATACAAGAAGAAATTCACGATTCGTGAATTTTTTGTAAATGTTTACAAAAATCACTCTTCAATCTTACCATCTGATAGATTTATTGTTGTGTCGGCAAGGTTGGCGACGGCGAGGTCGTGGGTTACGACGATTACGCAGACGTTTTCGGAGGCTGCGAGGTCTTTGAGGAGTTTTACTATGTTCATGCTGTTTTCTGAATCGAGGTTTCCTGTCGGCTCATCAGCAAGGATTATTTCTGTCTTTGCCGCTAGTGCCCTGGCGATTGCGACACGTTGCTGCTCGCCGCCGGATAACATAAATGGCTTGCGGTTGTGTTTCGATTTGTCGATACCAACGCTTTCGAGTTTTTCAATTGCAAGCTTTTTTGCTTGTTTTCTCGGCATTTTACGGTATTCCAAAGGAAATGTCACATTTTCGATGGCACTAAGGAGCGGAAAGAGATTTAAGCTTTGATATATAACCGAAACGTGTTCAAGACGCATTTTGTCACGGTCAATTTTTTTTGTGTCTTTTTCGCCGAATAATACCGAGCCCGATTTTGGTATATCAAGCCCTGCAATCATTGAGAGCATTGTTGTTTTTCCGCTGCCGCTTCTTCCGACAACAGCATAGAACTTTCCCGGCTCAAAGGTATAATTTACACCGTCAAGTGCCGTTACTTTCTGGTATTTACTTTTATAAGTGTACTCAACATCCCTTAATACCATTGTGCTCATAATATCACTCCTTATCCTTCATTACTTTTAAAACATTTGTTCCTGCTACTCTTGCAGCTGCAAATATTGTTCCGATTAAATAACATCCAAGCAGCACGGCAGGTCGTTCAATTGATATTTCTCTAAAAATAAGCACAGTCAGTGCACATCCTAAGACTGCACCGCTCAGGCTTAAAATAAGCTGTTCGCTGAATACGCCGGTAAACACATCTCGTCTGTGGATGCCGACACTGCGCATGACGGCAAATTCGGATTTTCTCTGACGTGTCAGGAGTGTAGCGGCAAGAAAGCCGACACAAACCGCAATTACATAAACAATAGGAATTGCAATATCAACGAGTATGGTGTTTTGCAACAGCGGTTCAATGGTTTCGTAGAAGGTTGAATCATAAATTGTCATTGCAATCGGCATTGTGCTGTGAATCGGTCTTACCCGTGAGAAATTCAGCGATGCAGTTTCTTTAAATTCTGAAAGTCTTCTGTTATCTGCAATCGTCATGCTGAGCAGCTCTGAATAAACCGCAACTCCATCAAACTCTTCAATAAGCGCTGTTACTACTCCAAACGGGCTGTAAATCGTATTTATCCCTCCACCGGACATCGTGCCGACTATGGTTAATGAAAGTTCATTTGTTATTATCTCACCCGGGACGCGCACAGCAGTAACTTCGACAGTAGCAAAATCGGTGCCGCCTATATGCGTTACGTACATGGTATATGTAAAAGAATCCTCACCATACTCCGGAAAATGAGAGTCTTCTTCGTTCATTTCTATTTGCCCAAGCTCAACAGTGGATGAGAATATATTGATTCCATAATGTCTCTCATATTCAATGGTAACAGGATATTTCATTGTCCCTCTATATTCGTTTAGCACAGGTTCTCCCACCGTTACACCGGGGTTAAGTTCAGGGTCAATAAATGTTTCATAAACGTCCTGCATTTTAATGGTGGAGGAAATAGTTATTTTACCGTTTTTTGACAAAGAGATTAAATCTTTGCTTATCACACAAACAAAATCATCAGCTTTAAATATACTATCATCATAACCGCCAAAAAATTCTATTACGGCACCGGTATCGGGGGCAAGATTTTCATCGGCAGAGATAGACGTTATGCCGACCAGATTTATATTTTCCTGATTTCCGCTCGCTTGAACCTCTTTACTGCGTTTTAACACCAAACTGCTTGTATACTCGTAAAGTGACAGTGTCGATTCCGGGTCGGTGAACAGCTCTATCTGCTCCATTTCTATTCTCAATCCGTCGGTTATTTCACCTGTGAGGTCACTTAGCTGCACTAAGACGGGATGATTATCCATTGTATTATTATATTCATAATCCAGCCACTGCTTAATTCCGCCGAGTGTGTTAATGAGTACTATCAATGTAAATGAAAGCAACGGTACAGCAAGGCTTTTTATTCCTTCACGAAACGCACGTTTAATAAAATACTTAGTTACAAAAAACATCAGTTTTCCCCCTTTCCGGAGCTGAGGGTTTTAAATATAACCGTCCGTGCCGACATCAGTCCTGTTATCACAAGCAAAAGGACTGTTCCTGCAGTTGCCGATATAATCAGGGATATTGGAGAGCTGTCTAAAGGAACTCTTCGCCTGATGCCTGAATCCGCTGCATCGCTTAATGTTAAGTCGCGAAATGAATCCGTAAAGGCTTCTGTTATTTCTGCAGCAGCGTCGATTATGTATTCATAAAACGGTAGTGATATAGCGAGCGATATGCCAAGTGACAACACAACGGGTATCGAGCCTTGAATGAAGACCCAGAAAAATCTGCTCGCTCTGCTTGTTCCGATAGAATTTAAAATCATTGCTTCTTTTCGTTTCCGTGCGGTAAAAAAGAATGAAAACAGATATGCAATAGCAATCCATACCGCTGCTGCAAGCCCAAGAATCCACGAAAGCCCGAACTGCAAGTTAGAAAGCGCCGCTCTCACCGAACCGTACCCTTGGTCGTAGAATCTAAACAGGCTTCCATACCCCGGTGCTATGCTATTGATAGTCGCTCTTGTTTCATCAATTTTCCCGTTTGGTACAATTATTCCTTCTTGGAGTAACGGCACAAAGTCGGCAACAGGTAATTTGCTGACCGGCTCTCCGACAGTTGCTCCGAAAGACTTGTCTGGTATAATCACCATACTTCTTGATATGGCATGGTCACTGAAATCAGAGGGGGTAATGTTCATAATTCCGACTATCGTATACTCGATGGGCTCTCTGATTTCTAAGCTCTGATTATATAAGCTCGGAACCCATATTGACTGTGTAATTAAATTGGCATTTTCCGATGGTGTATATGATATTATTGTTGTACCTATAACAGCAGAATACATTTCAAGGGGTATCGTATCGCCGAACGACAGGTCGTTGGTATCTGCAAAGCTTCTGCTGACAAGGCAGACACGCTCACCGTCTCTGATTTCGTTTACCGTAAAGGTTCTGCCCTCGTCAAACAGATTTCTGCGTTGGTTGAGACGAAGGAAGCTCAAGGGGTCATTTGTCGTCAATACTTGAAAGCTTCGTGATGAGATTTCTGCAGCTTCCATTGCCTCATTCATCCACGCAAGCTCGGGCGAAGCCAGTACTTCTTCCAAATCGCCGGTAAGCTTAATGATGCTGTATTCTTCGCCGGGTTCGGCTTTTTGTTTATATGACAATTCCCTGATTTCAAGAGGAAGAATTTCGTCAGGTTCAGGGTTATAACCGTAAGGCGTCCAATACGACCAATACGGAAATAATTTTAGAAATTCTTCTTCTGTAGTTACGGTATCAACTACGATATCAGACATTTCAATATTTGGCATAGTAGGTGTTAAGCTGCTGAAGCCGCCTGAAAAACCGCCGCCTTGTGTATATTCGCCCATAACAATATACTGCTGCCTGAGTTCAAAAGGATGTGAGCCGTCAGGATTTGCATAAAATTCAATATTTAAAAATCTGGGCTTTGAATATTCTTCATTCAAGTGAAGCGCTTCTTCAACTCTAAACGACCCATAGGCAGTTCGATATATATATTTAATCTGCTCCGATGTTTCTTCGTCCGGATAATCCATATAATAATAGTTAAAATCTATTTTTTCGCAGGTAACAACAAGTGCGGCGATTGGGCGTGCCGAGTATGCTGCAAGTCTCGGGTCAAGTCCAAGCCCTGTTACTCGCAACGATACGGGGTTAATATCATCTGCAATTGCATTAAATATACGCCTTGAATCTCTTTCGAGTAAATCGGATTTGTATATTGTTTCGCGGATTGTTGTAATTATTTCGTCTTGCGATGCTCCGCTTGTTTCCGTAAACCGGTCGATATGAAATTGGTCGGGTATTGCAATTGTTGTCAGCGTATCATCCAATGTCCGCATTGCATCAAACGCCGAAAACCACAATCCTGCCGATAGACACAGCATAGCTCCTGCCAGCCCCAAGAGCAGGCAAAACAAAACATTTGAAACTATCCCGCGACTAATATGCTTAAATATATATTTTAACAAAACATCCTCCGTGAGTTTTATAATGAAATTGCTTTTGCGGGGCAGAACTCGTGGCAGCAGTAGCAGCGGATGCAAGGCTTTTCGTCGATTACGGCGATTTTTTTCTGCTGTGGTGGGACGGTTCTCTTGTGTTCTTTGCGGATTTCGATGCACTTCATCGGGCATATTCGTGCGCAGTCACCGCAGCCTGTGCAGTTTTCGAGAATTGTCGGGACATTATCGCTTTTGTGCTTTGCGGCAGGCTTAAAGGCTGTGCGGATTTCTTCCTGATTGTCGCCAAGCCACGTCAGTTCGTCGGGGTTGCTTGGTGCAAAGCCTCGCTCTGCGGCTTCCATTAGTGTGTAAACACTATCTGTGCGAAGCCCCATGAGGTGGCACTGGGCGAGGTCAACTGCGTGCGGAGATATTCCGCCGATTATTGCACCCAAGTGCTTTGGGGTTCCGCCCGAGGGTCCGGGGCCTTCCATGCCGTATACACCATCGAGTATACTAAAGCCCGGTTTTACAAACTCGCAGATATCGACCAGCATTGCTGCAAAGTTCTCGCGCTTTGGAAACTTGCGGTGCAGAAGCGGCTTACCCATTCCGGGTATGCAGCCGAACATATTTTTAACACAACCCGACATCGACATGAAGCCGTGTGTTTTCACTTTCGCAAGTGATACAACAAGGTCGGCGTCAAGCACGGGCGCAAGTATATCGAACTTGTTTAGAGCTTTTCCTTGCGGAAAGTCTACTGCCCTGCTTCTTGTGTTAAATGATGCTTTTGCACCGCCGCGCTCTGCCGCTGCTTTAATGCCTGTTTTGCCGTAAAGCAGCCTCAGCACAAGCTTTGTATGCGGTCCGCCTGTCGAATCGATGATTGCAACATCGGCACCTGCATTTACAAAGGCTCTGCAAACAGCCTCCACAACAGCAGGGTGTGTGGTCGCTGCGTCCTCGGGCTTTTTCGGTATAAGTATATTGGGCTTAACAAGCACTTTCTTACCGCCCCCGAGTATCGCCCCGGCACCGCCGAACTCATCAAGCACGCGCAAAACAGCAGCATCCACCACCGCCTGCTCATAGTCATTGCACTTTGAAATAAAAACTCTTTTTTCCATTATTCTTCTTCCTTTCGCCAGCCCTCTAGGGGCAATCGTTGTATTGCGCCGAAGAGTTTGGTTTTTAGGTCTTTGTGGTCGATGCCGAGTGTTTTGATGAGGGTTTTGACTTCTTCGCGTTTGCTGACGCCGTTAATCGGGCATGGGTTTTTTACGATGCTTATGCCTTCGATTTCAGCGAAGTTTATTATAGCTTTCTCCTCCACGTACAGCATTGGGCGGATTTGGGTCACTTCTGTTCTGTCGAGGAAGGTGACGGGCTGAAAGCAGCTTATGCGCCCCTCATAGAGGAGTGAGAGGAGAAAGGTTTCGATTGCGTCGTCGTAGTGGTGGGCGAGGGCGATTTTGCTGATGCCGAGGTCTCGGACCATCTTGCAAAGAGCCGCACGCCGCATTGTCGCGCACAAGGAGCAAGGATTCTTCTCCTTGCGGTGCTCAAAGACAATCGACGCAATCTCCGAACGCTTGAGCGTGAAACCCACCCCAAGCTTTTCACAAAGCTCCGCGATGGGGATGAAGGCGGACGGTGCAACTGTGTTTGTAAGTTGGTACGGGATGGGTGCTTGCTGCGGATTTTTAGGAATGTAGGGCGACAAGACCCGTTCTGACGAAAAATTCGGAGCAAGTACCCCTTCTGCGACTGCAGACACAGGAGAACCGTCCCTTTTTTTTATTTCCTCTCTCCCTATAATTTCCATGCCCATGTCGAGGGTTACTGCGTGGACTTTGAAGTTCTTGGGGTGGTATTTGCTGAGGCTTGCGAGGGCGCAGAGCAGCACCATTGAGTCCTTGCCGCCCGAAACTCCGACAGCAATAGTCTCACCCTGCTCTATCATACCATAATCGTCAATACATCGACGCACTAACCCGGCAAGCTTATTAATCATCTAATCCTCCACAGAACTATATAATAATTGATTGGAATTGCAATTTAATACCCCAAACCACTACAATACATTTTTAATTTCCCCTTTGAGTATTTTGGAGTATTTGCGAGATATTTGGAGTATTTGCGAGATTGGAGTGTGTAGTTATAATTTTTGAAAAATTGTTGTTGACACCTGATTTTGCCTATGTTATCTTAATAAAGCTTTTATTCATAATAAGGAAGGATCATTACAATGTCAACAACACTAGCAAGGAAGGAAACGCTTGAGCGCAGCTGGTACATCCTTCATGCCGCCGGAACACCGCTCGGACGTACAGCAACGGAAGCTGCAAATCTGCTGCGAGGCAAACACAAGGTCGATTATACGCCCAATGTTGATTGCGGCGATTTCGTGATAGTCATCAACTGTGCAGACGCCGTTCTCACAGGAAATAAGCTTGACCAAAAATATTACAGACGCCACAGCGGATGGGTCGGCGGACTTAAAGAAACAAAATACAAGCGTATTATGGAAGTTAAACCGGAGTTCGCTATGACACAAGCTGTTAAAGGTATGATGTCGAAGAACACAAGAGACCGCGGAGCGATGAAACGCCTTCGCGTATTCAGCGGAGCAGAGCATTCGCACGAAGCTCAAAAACCGGTCGCATGGGAACAAGGAGGTACTAAATAATGTACACAAGTAAAAAGCCATATCTATATGGAACAGGAAGAAGAAAATCTTCTGTAGCAAGAGTACACCTCTTTTCCGGCGGCACAGGAAGCATTACAATCAACGGACGCGACATTGACGAGTACTTCGGACTTGAAACACTCAAGTACATTGTACGCCAACCGCTTAACACCACAGAAACAGCCGGTAAGGTTGACATTACAGCAACAGTTAAGGGCGGTGGAGTGACCGGACAAGCAGGTGCGATTCGCCACGGAATTTCACGTGCACTATTAAAGGTTGATGAAAATTACAGACCACTTCTTAAAAACGCAGGCTTCTTAACACGCGATTCAAGAATGAAGGAACGTAAAAAATACGGTCTTAAAGCCGCACGCAGAGCACCGCAGTTCTCAAAACGTTAGAGTTATCAATCACTTCCACATCTGCTACGCTTTGGAGCTCAACAATTTTGTTGAAAAAGCGAGTTATTTTCCACAGAAAAAAGCTCGCTTTTTGTATACATTTAGGTGTTGTATTTTTGGTATCTATAGTGTTATAATTATCGAACTTATACTATAAGTATTTGAGTTCAGTATTAATAATCAAGGAGGCACACTC
>Ga0123356_10000210_pt1 | contig 68021 bp, 64 predicted proteins | sample TergutEmb28metaG_2_FD_92546 | JGI IMG/M metagenome (GOLD analysis project Ga0123356, IMG submission 92546) | Embiratermes neotenicus P3 segment gut microbial communities from Petit-Saut dam, French Guiana - Emb289 P3 | ecosystem: Host-associated > Arthropoda: Insects > Digestive system > Gut ...
AGGGTACGATTTATGTCAAAAGAGAGGTTTCAAAATGTACGAAGACAAAACACTAGCATGTAAAGAATGTGGCGAGGACTTTATTTTCACATCAGGTGAACAAGAGTTTTATGCCGAACGCGGCTTCCAAAACGAGCCACAACGTTGCAAAACTTGCCGTGACGCAAGAAAACAAGCAGCAAAAGGACCAAAAGAATACTTCACAGCTGTTTGTGCAGACTGCGGTAATGAGGCGAAAATCCCGTTTGAGCCCAAAACCGACAAAGACGTATTTTGCAGCGACTGCTTTGCAAAAAGAAGAGAAAACTAAGCATAGGAGTAAGCGTAATGTCGCAAATTACTAAAGACACGATTATTGCTGATATCCTGAAAATCGCACCCGAATCTGTGCCGTTATTCAGGTCTGTAGGAATGAACTGTCTGGGCTGTGCCATGGCAAGCGGAGAAACGCTTGGACAAGCATGTGCGGCTCACGGTGTAGATGTAGACGAATTACTGACAAAACTATCTGAGTTTGTCGAGCAGTAAAACAGTTAACTTGTGATTTATCACACGATTAACACTGACTGAAACGGGGTATTACTCAAAATACTGAGCTTATGTGCCTTGAGTATCGAGTAAGCCCTGTTTTTGTTGCAGAAAAATCTATGAAGCATATTAAACTATCAAACAGACTTTTAGCACTTGCCGAGCTCATTGACGATGGAGCATCGGTTGCTGATGTAGGTACAGACCACGGATACCTGCCGATTTACCTTGCACAGACAGGCAAAGCAAAACGAATAATCGCATCCGATATCAGCGCCTCTTCATTAGAGACCGCACGTCGCCATGCAATAAAAAACAATGTTGCAGATAGAATTAAGTTTCTTGTAACGTCGGGGCTTGACGGAATTTCTAAAGATGAAGTTGACACAATAGTTATAGCCGGCATGGGCGGCGAGACAATAATCTCTGTATTAAAGAGCACACATTGGATTAAGCAAAGTATTTGCAAGCTAATTTTACAGCCTCAATCAAAAATTGATTTATTATTCAAATTCCTGTATGATAACGAATATTTAATTAAGCAAACGATACGAGTTAATGATAATAAAAAACTCTATACCGTAATAGAAGCCAAAAACAGAGGGGACATTATAGATGAAAAAACTTGAAAATCTTGACACAAAAAAGCTGGTTTTATTAGCCCTTTTTACCGCAATAGTAATTCTTTTACAATTACTTGGCTCATTTATCAAACTCGGTCCGTTTTCAATATCGCTGGTTCTGATGCCAATAGCTGTTGGAGCTGCTTTAATAGGCTCTCTTGCCGGGGCATGGTTAGGACTGGTATTTGGCTTCGTTGTTCTTGCTTCAGGTGATGCAAATCTGTTTCTTGCAATCAATCCTGCTGCCACAATAGCAGTTGTTCTGCTCAAGGGTGTTCTTGCAGGTTTTATCGCAGGACTAATATATAAATTGATTTCCGGCATTAGTAAAATTGTCGCTTCGGTTGCAACCGCAATCGCTTGTCCGATAATAAATACAGGTGTTTTCGTTATCGGCTGTTATGCATTTTTCTTACCGGATCTTACTCAGTGGGGCGAAGCTTTTGGTTCTCCGAGCGTAACTGCATATATCTTCTTAGGGATGATCGGTATAAACTTCCTTATAGAAGCAGGTGTAAACCTTGTACTCAGTCCGACAATTGTCAGATTAATCCAGATATGGCAGGACAGAAAAAGTGATTAATTGCAATACTTTTTTCAACGTCTTGTATAAAAAATATTCATCTGCGGATGAATATTTTTAGTTGACAATAAGATGCATCTAAAAATCTGTTTACCCATAAACTCAAGGGTTTTACACATTGTCCACAGGGTTATCCACATCACTTATGTCAACACTTGACCGAACTGATTATTCAGTAAGACTTATATTAGTTTGTTTTTTATTCAATTGTATTAAGACAAAGCTAACTATCATGTTGCTTTTTCTACCTTATCAGTGTAGAATGTCGCATTGACTGTGGGGTGTTTTTCTTGCAAGAGCAAAGAAAATCTAATTTCTTAAAGGGAGCGGCTATATTAGCCGCTACAGGTGTTTTTGTAAAGATAGTAGGTGCAATATACCAGATACCAATCTTACGTGTGATGGGCGATGAAGGTGCAGGATATTTCCATGTAACATATATGGTATATGCCTTCATCCTTGCAATTTCTACAGCAGGTGTTCCGGTTGCATTATCGAGATTAATCTCTTCATCTATTGCACGCTCCAATTACGCTATGGTAAGAAAGTATTTCTCTGTAGCAATGCCGACATTTATTATTGTTGGTACCGTTGCAATGCTGATAATGTTCTTTTTCGCAGACCAAATAGCAGAGTTAATGAATACTTCTTTAGCTTCTTATGGCATCAGGGTATTAGCACCTGCCGTTTTTTTCGTCTGTATTATCTCTGTACTCAGGGGATATGCTCAAGGCTTCGAGGATATGGTTCCGACAGCTATATCTCAGGTCATTGAAGTCGTCAGTAAAGCTGTAATAGGCATCGCTGTTGTCTTTTTCCTGTCCGGCTTAGGGTATGAAGCACAATTCGTATCTGCAGGTGCAATAACAGGTGTTACCATCGGGCTCGGCTTATGCGTTCCGGTAATGATATGGTATAAAAAACGAATCGAAAGAACACATAGTGACAACTCTTTAGTCTCACAAGAGACCTCTTATCAGAATCAGAATAGTTCTGTTGAATCAGCAGAGCTTCCTACTCGCAAGCGAACATTCCTGCGAATTATGAAAGTCAGCATCCCAATATCAATAAGTGCAACCTTTATGTCTATTATGGGTGTTGTCGATACTAGTATCGTCAGCGGTCGATTACAGCATGCTCTGATGTTGACAGAAACCGAAGCTGTGACACAGCTTGGTCTTTTGAGAAAAGGCTTGTCAATCTATAATATTCCTCCTTCCCTGATTGTCCCCCTTGCTGTCAGTATCATTCCTGCAATTGCCAGTGCGATTGCTCGTGAAAATAAGAGGGAAGTGAATCTGATAACACACTCGTCCCTCAAGCTAATGAATCTTTTCACGATGCCCGCTTGTGTAGGAATTTCAATTCTGGCAGGACCAATACTTAGAGCTCTTTACTACAATCCGGACCAGGCACCCGAGGCTTTTGCTTCTATGACGCTAATACTGACAATTCTCGGAGTAGCAGGATATTTCGTATGCTTCCAGCATATATCAATATCTATTTTGCAAGCTAACGGTCACGAACGAGTGTCTCTTATCACATTCCCTATTGGAGCAGCCGTTAAAATTGTTCTTAGTTATATTTTAGTCGGAAACCCTAATTTTGGGATAATCGGCTCACCAATAGGTACATTTGCGTGCTTTGCGACAATTGTTACTTTAAATCTGATATTTATCAAAGTCAGAGTAAAACAAAAGTTTAACTTCGTAAACAGCTTCTTACGACCATTATTATGTACTATAACAATGGCAGCAGCAGCATATTTTTCATACAATCTGGCATATCGTTTTGGCTCAAGATATTTAGGAACAAGCAATATGTCAATCGTTCTATTTTTAGCTTTTGCTGTTTTCATTGGTGTAGCCGTATATTGTGTTATGGTTGTGTTGACACGAACAATTTCAAAAGAAGATTTATCACATATTCCCAAAGGAGAAAAACTCGCAAAACTCCTAAGGGTCAGATGAGCCTTGAATAAGGGCATATAGTGCTATATACAGGCTCATATACGATTTATAGCTGATTTTTGCAAAAATAGTAAAAATATGTGTGTTTTAGGCAAAATTTCTTAAAAATTGTCTTGCGGAAAGAGAAAAAGTATGGTAGATTTTGTAAGCAAACTCAGATACGACATAAATGACCTGAAAAAGCTGATGAGTATATTGCGTTCAGAGCAAGGATGTGCGTGGGATCGCGAACAGACACATAAAAGCATCCGAAGCAATATTATCGAAGAAGCGAACGAAACTGTATGCGCAATCGATGACGAAAATACAGAAGAATTACTTGAAGAGCTCGGCGATGTTTTAATGCAGGTTGTTTTCCATGCCGATATCGCAAATGACAACGGTGATTTTAATTTCGACGATGTAGTCAACGCAACATGTAAAAAACTTGTCCGCCGCCACCCGCACGTATTTGGCAGCATGCTGGCGATTACAAGCAGCGAAGCACTAAATTTCTGGGAAGATATTAAGTTGATAGAAAAACGCATAAAAGAACAAGGGCATCGAATCAGCGAGGTTTCACTTGAAGAGTTGGAAGAACTCTATCGCAGATCGAAATTAGAGAAGTGATATTACTTCTTTAATATAAAGAAACTACATAAATATATCAGGAGGAAACACAAAAAATGAACAAAACAGAACTTATCAATGCAATCGCTGCAAAATCAGGTCTTTCGAAAAAAGACAGCGAAAAAGCACTCGGCGCAACAATCGATGCAATTTCAGCAGCACTCAAAGGCGGAAACAAAGTCCAACTCGTAGGCTTCGGAATTTTTGACGTTAAAAACCGTGCAGCACGCATCGGCCGCAACCCCAAAACAAAAGAACCCATCAACATCCCGGCAACAAGAACTCCGGTATTCAAAGCCGGTAAAGCTCTTAAAGACGCTGTTGCAAAGAAATAATTTTGCAGATTTCTGTTCAATACACAGTGCGGGATATCCCGCACTGTTATTGTTAGGAGGTACTATCATTGCGTATCGACAAGTTCCTTAAAGTGTCAAGGTTAATAAAACGGCGAACAATCGCAAATGAAGCTTGCGACAGTCAACGCGTAAGTGTCAACGGGCGTACGGTTAAAGCGTCGTATGATGTAAAGCCCGGTGATATCATCGAGATACACTTGGGTCAAAAGGCACTTAAAGTCGAAGTTATCGCAGTCTCGGAGCACGCAACAAAAGCAGACGCACCTGCCATGTACCGCGAGATATAAGACAGCGACTCCGTCTCTTGCCTAAAAATAAAAAAACGCCGCACTAAAACGTGCGGCATTTTCCCTCTTTTTTGATTATCGGTCTTATGCGTGATAGTCTATTGATTGACCGACGCCTGTTGCAGCTGCCATCGTGCTGATAAGCTCGTTTGCTGCGTTTTCAAACTGAGTTTGTGCCATATCCATAACCTGAGTTTGGACTTGTGCACTGAAGTTAACTGCATCTGCTCCCATTGCAGCTTGTGCTTGATCCACTTGTTGTGGTTGCGCTGCCGGTGCTTGTGTGCCCGGTAGTACTTGAGCAGTTTGGGTTACACCTGAAATGTTCATAGCTCCCTCCACCTTTCTTCGGAAAATCCTTTTCCACCTCTTGTACCCTGTATTTTACCACACATTAAACAGAAACGCAATACTTTATGTGAACTTTTTGTTAACATTTTTACTTTTCGCTAAAGTTTTTCGATTCTGATTTAAACAAATCATTATACCTGACCAACTCTTCAAACGTCACAGGCATAAATTCACATATATCAACAGCAGCGTTGAGCGCTTTATCCTGAGTTCTCATATATTGAAACGCTGCGTTTTTTGCATTATGTATATGCCCGTAAATATGCCAGCTGCCGCGAAAATAACCGCTCCATTCAGCAATCGGATAATGGCACAGATAGATATCCTCTTTACCAAGTCTAAGATATCTAAGCTGATCAACATCGGCAAAAAGGTAGTGGTACTCCATATTTTTCAGATAAGGAAAATCGTGGTTGCCGGCAATAAGATGCAATATCCCATTTAGCTTCTTAACAATTTCTATAGCTTCATTTTGCCCTGCAGCATCACGTCCGCCATAAAATAAATCCCCGACAATATATACATGATCGTCATTTTTAACCCTTGAATTCCAATTGCTAATCATTTTTTTGTTCATTTGCTCAACATTATCAAAAGGTCTGTTGCAAAAGTCAATAATTGCACCATGTCCAAAGTGTAAATCTGCTGTAAAAAAAGTTGCCACAAGCACCCCTCCTTATGTTTTGATAAATATACCACAAATCCCGGAACATTGCATTTTATGCAAAAGTAAGTTATAATTGCGCAATGAAAGTAGCACAAAAAGGAAACATAATCGGACGGCGGATATTAAAAAGTGTAATGAACGCAATCATCGGCAAGGAACAAGTGGTTTTGCGTGTTTTTTTAGCGATTCTGGCAAGAGGTCACATTCTTGTTGAAGATATCCCCGGCGTTGGTAAAACAACGCTTGCAATAGCTTTTTCAAAAGCACTCAACTTAGAATATAACAGAGTGCAGTTTACACCGGACGTCCTACCTTCCGACGTAACAGGATTCTCTGTTTATAATAAAGAATCCGGCAAAATGGAGTACACTGCCGGTGCAGTTTTGTGTAACCTTTTCCTTGCAGATGAGCTAAATCGAGCAACCAGCCGCACGCAATCCGCTCTTCTCGAAGCAATGGAAGAAGGGCAAGTTACTGTTGACGGAACAACTCATAAAATTCCCGAACCATTTATAGTAATTGCAACACAAAACCCCGTAGGCGCAGCAGGAACTCAACTCCTGCCGGATTCCCAGATGGACAGGTTTATGGTACGTCTTTCTTTAGGATATCCTAAGCATAATGACGAGCTGTCGCTTCTCAGACGAAAGCAAGGCAGAGCACTGCTTGATTTGGTTGACCCTGTAGTTACAAGCGAGGAGCTTGAACGAATGTGTGCCGAGGTTGATGTCGTTCATGTTAATCCGGAAATTCTTGACTACATCGTTACCCTAATTAATAAAACCCGAAATCATCCCGATCTCATTCTGGGCGCTAGTCCGAGAGCATCTATTGCATTAACGGGCATTTCAAAAGCAGCGGCATATCTGCAAGGAAGAGATTATGTAACACCAAACGACGTAACCCCGTTGTTTATTGATACAATAGCACATAGACTGGTACTTCGACCAGGTGCGGAAAACGAAAATATTACAGCTGAAAAAATACTGGGCGAAATACTTGATTCAATCAAGCCTCTTAAAATAAGTTAGATATGATTTTACACAGAATAATTTACGTATTAACACTTGTCGCATCGTTTATCTTTTATATGCTGTATCCGCCGTGGATATCATGGTATTTGTTCGTTCTTCTACTCTTACTTATACCGATTGACTTAGTCGTCAGCCTACCGGGAATGTTGACCAAAGGTATGTTGCTGTCAGCTCCGTCCGTTCTTGAAAAAGGCGAAGCTGCGGTTCTTGTATTAACAACCATACACACAAAATCGTACCCTGTCAGATGCGTGATAGCAAAGCTGCAAGTGACAAGAGACGATTTTTCTATTCTATGCAGATTACGATGCTCTCCCGAGAAGGACAGCAGACGAGAAGTGTTAATCGACACATCCGAAAGCGGCGTTACAGTATTTTCAGTTAAGCGTATATTAACTGTGAGTTTATTAGGACTGTTTTCACTGCCGATAAATACAGATACAAAAAGCTCTGCTGTGCTCATAATGCCTCCGGCTATAAAGCCTGTAAATACGGTAGCACTTCAGCACGGAACCCATTTACGCCCAAAACCCGGAGGAGGTTTTTCCGAAGAGCACGATATGCGTATGTACAGAAAAGGAGACCCCGTAAGAAGCATTCATTGGAAGGTTTCCGCAAAATTTAGTTCACTGGTAATTCGCGAACCGCTTGTGCCGCCGCCACATAGCCGGCTTGTTCATATTATGCAATGGAATAACGCTTCAGAACGCGACTTAATACTGGGACGGCTGCGATGGGTAAGCAACTATATGCTGAAATGGCAAATGCCTTTTTATGTAAGATTTTGCAACGCAACAACAATCTCGGAAATTACAGAAGCTTCCGACTTATCTGACTACCTTTTATATACGCTGAATAACACAGATAAAAAGAAAGCTAAAAGAGAGCAGCAACCACCTCGCTTTTCGTGGATATTCAGAATCGACGCCGGAGGTGGTGTCAAATGAACAAACAAACTATGCTTGAGCTATCCGACGGAAAAAGAGCTGTTGTCATACTTGGAAGTGCTTTTCTTATATTTGTTGCCGCTTATTGCACGCTCGGAGCATTAGTATCGTCTTTTTCGTTAGAGGAGACCACAAACCTGCCTTTTTGGTCATTGCTTATTAGCTCCGTTGTTGTTGCATTTGTCGCTGATAAATACAGAAGCAAGGGTTTGTTGATAGTTCTTCTATCATTGATTTTACCTTTATTGTTCAGTATCACGAGAATCATTGACGGCGGTAAATGGGTAATAAATGAGATTACAAGACTTTACAGCCATTGGCTTCCTATATCGCCATTATACGAAGACGCGGAAGAGCTTGCAGATGCATCAAGCACATTTCTGATGGCTGCAGGCATAAGTATTACATTGCTGTTGGCTTATTCGATATGTTTACGCCGCAGCGTTTTTTCGACCATATTAATCACCGCGCCAATCGTATTTCTGACATTTATTATTACAGACTTGCAAGCAAACATATTCTACCTTTTCGGTGTCATATCGGTATACCTTACATTACTTGTCAGCAGCTGCATTAATCCCGATGATTTTATTAAACGAGGATTGATTATTTTTCCATCCTTTGTTGTATCAATGGCAATAATGTTAGGAACATATTTAATCACTCCACCCGGTAATTACGCACGAGAAGAGCAGATTATGCGTATGGGCAACAATTTCCGATATGCAATTTCACAAATCAGCAGGCTTGGCAGCTTGTTTGGCAATCCGCGCGGCAACGGATACATCGATTTTGCATGGCTTACTTCTTATGAAGAAGGTCAATGGCAGTTTAATACACAAAATGTGCCTATAGCAGATGCCGGCAGACGGTTTGTCAGTAATCAAAGCCTAATGGAGATAACCGCAAGTGAGCCGGGTACATTTTATTTGCGAGGATACTCAATGCAGCACTTCAACGGACGTTCATGGGATGTAAGAGATACAGACATGGAGTTTTTTGGAGATGGCTTTCGCGATCCTTTAGAAGATGTTGCACGAGATATGCCTGCATACATCGCAAACTTATATCAGTTTGTAAGCACTTACGGAATGCCTGCTAGTGTAAGCATGACGATTAAGAGAACAGGGGATTCAACGCCGAATATAACATATCGTCCATACTATAGCGGTAATTTCACTTATATCAATGAAATGGGGATTACCATTCCTGTAGAAGAGGATTCATTCTTCTATGTTACCGGATACAGGACAATTCCATACTACGCAAGAGGGCTCAGTAGAACTGAGTTTTCTGTTGAATACTTTCAAACCGAAGGCAACGGTGATACAATATTTCACTTCCCGGGCGATTCTGTTTTATTTCCTATTGATATTTTAACCGCTTATGCCAATAAAATTGAGGGAACATGGATGTATACACAAAATAGTGCAGAAACAGGAGAAAGGCTGCTTCAAATTGCTTTAGACGCAGGAATCAACCCTCTAGACTCCGTTGAAAATATAGCAAATAATGTCGCGGAGCTTATAATGTCATCTGCTAGATATACGCTCTCTCCGGGAGCAATACCCGAGGATGAGGATTTTACAATTTATTTTCTTGACGAACTCAAGGAGGGGTATTGCATTCATTTTGCAACTGCTGCAACACTAATGCTGCGCTCCCTTAACATCCCTGCCAGATTTGTCAGCGGATATGTCGTTAATGTTTCACCGGATGATGTCGGGAATATTATTGAACTAACAGATGTCAATGCACACGCATGGGTTGAAGTATTTCACAATGATATCGGCTGGCTTTATCTTGAAGTAACACCACCGGATGCAGTAGCACTATCATTTGGCGCAGGTTCGGGCACTCCCGGCAATAGTAACCTTACGCCGCAAAATACTCCGTCAATGCCTGACAATATCCCGACACCGCCACCGGACAGACCACAGACCGGCAGCGATGAGCAAATCAACACAACCGGAACAGGCGGCAGCTCAGACAGTGATATAAGCTCACGGAGTATTCCGTGGTGGATTAATCGTGGAACAGTATTTCTGACTGTTGTCGCTTTAACTGCAGCGGTTCTTCCCGTGCGACAGATAATTGCAAAAAAACTGAGAAAAAGACACTTTGAGCAAAAAAACACTAATGCAGCAGTTGTCTATATGTGGCGTTACTCAATGAAACTTGGTCGCGGAGAAGTCGTGCCGCCGAATGATATTGAAGAGTTAGCACTAAAGGCACGCTATAGTCAGCATACATTGACTCACGCAGAACGGGCGACTGTTTTAATGTACACGCGAAGGCTCGCTTATGAGATTTATTCAGGAAGAAATGATTTCAGCAGATTTTGGTTAAAATATATACGAGCATTATACTAAAAGTTCAAAAAATATTTTCTTTTGCAGAGCAGCTCATTTCTATTGGAATGAGCTGCTTTTTTGCTCCTAAGTGCTTGATGAAGAAAAAAATAATAAAAAATATTTTTAGTGTGAAGCGAATGATGAAAAGTGTGAAAAACGAGAATAATTTTATGAATATAATTGTGATCTTTATACATTATGTGTTGATTTTTATACATAAAATGTAGAAATGTGTGCTGTTGACTATTCATTTCCACTCGTGTAACATCGGAACTCCACAAGACAAAAACAGCTTTGGAGGACAGCGAAGAACATGAGAGTGAAACTACTTATAGCGACAATAGACCAAGTATATGCAAAGCAGATTTCAGACATTATTTCCAGGCAACACACCGATGTAATAGAGGTCTGTGATTGCAGCACACCGGAAGGGTTTTTAGAGGTTTTGTCAAAGAGAAGCTTTGATGTCGCACTCATCGATTCCTCTATGATTGAGTATGCTGAAACCGATAGAATAAGTCTGCCTATGTTGCTCTATACCGATGATGAAAACACGGTAGATACACCTGCCGGAATAGGGATGATTAACAAGCATCAACGCATTTCAACCATTGTTGCAATAGTCTTGGAACGATATGCAAGAATATGCAACAACATGAATGCTAATGATGAGAAAACTGCAAGTATTACAGCAGTATGGTCACCTGTCGGCGGTGTAGGCAAAACAACAATTGCACTTGCGTATTGTTTTTCAAAGCTTTCAGGCTCTGATATATCAAAAAACAATGATGTATTTTATCTGAACTTGGAGGACTTCTCGAGCGTTCCCGGTTACTTCAAAGAGAACGGCAAAAGCATAAGTACAGTTTTTGAAATGCTGGAAAACGAAGACGGAAATACGGCAATGCTTGTTCAAGGCACAAGCTGTCGTGATAAAGGAATTACATTCCTTTGCTGCCCGGAAAATTTTGACGATATGTGCATTCTATCAAGCGATAATGTTCAAGAGCTCCTGACATCTTGTTCACAACTATCAGACACACTCGTTGTCGACTTATCGTCTGCGTGTGATTGCAGAGCAAAGAAGGTCTTTGAACTTGCCGACACAGTGATGATTATCAGTGACAAGTCAGTTATGGCGGAAGTTAAGCTTTCACAGTTTTTATCTCAGAGTAATGTTTACGAATCCATAAAAGACAAAGTTGTTTTTGTGGCAAATAAAGGCGCAGCAATTAGCGTTGCAGGAGAACGTCCGATTATATCATTGCCGCATACCCAATCATCAGATGTGATGACTGTTTGCAAATCGTTGTCATCCGCTTTTGTCAGTTGAGTGACAGGGGTGTAAATATGACTGAGCAAAGCCGAAACGAAATTATCAGTCGGTTGAAAACAGAAGTACAAAGCCATGCCGACCTGACAAACTTCAACGACGAGCAGCTTAAAGCGCTCATCACAGAAGCTATTAACAACAAGCTTCATATTCATGCAGATGACCCCTCAGAAATTTACAAAACCTTGCAGGCACTTAACTTCAAAGAGAAGCGGATGATTGTCACAGCAGTATTTGAAGCGATTCGCGGACTTGGTGTTCTCGGAAGTGTCATAGTCGATGCAGATGTAACTGAAATCATGATCAATGGGTACAAGGATATTTTCATAGAGAAAGAAGGGCGATTATATAAACTTGACAGTCAGTTTGAAAGCAGACGCGAGCTTGAAATAATCATTACAAAGTTTGTCTCGCGAGCAGGCAGAGCGGTGAACGAAAGCGAACCGATTGTTGATTTCCGTCTCGAAGACGGCTCTCGTGTAAATGTTGTAATGCAGCCCGTTGCATTAAACGGTCCGATAGTCACAATGCGGCGGTTTCCTAAGGAAGCAATGACTATAGACAAGTTAATCGGATATAACTCTATCACACCGGAAGTTGCTGATGTCCTAAAAAACCTTGTTGAAGCAAAGTATAACATTTTTGTCTGCGGAGGCACGGGTAGCGGAAAGACGACATTCTTAAACGCTCTGTCGAATTTTATCCCGAGAGATGAGCGAATCATTACAATTGAAGATTCAGCAGAGCTTCAGATAAAGAATGTTGATAATCTTGTGCAGTTGGAAACACGTAACGCCGGAGCAGACGGCAAGGGTGCAATCACCATTCGTGATTTAATTAAATCGGCACTGCGTATGAGACCTGAGCGCATTGTTGTCGGAGAAGTTCGGGGAGCCGAAGCATTGGATATGCTTCAAGCAATGAATACAGGGCATGACGGCTCTTTGTCAACAGGGCACGCCAACGGAGCGAGCGATATACTCAGCCGATTAGAAACCATGGTATTGCAGGGCGCAAAAGGATTACCACTCGAAGCAATACGCCAGCAAATAGCATCCGCTGTCGATATCATTATCCATCTTTCCCGTTTGCGTGATAAAAGCCGCAGAACAATGGAGATTGTTGAGGTTCTCGGATACGATTCAACGACCAGAGACATCAAGCTCAATACACTATATCAGTTTCAAGAATCAGATAGTGACTTTCCATCGGGAAAAGTCGTCGGCAGTCTAACCCGTACTTCAAGCGCAATGAAGAATACATATAAGCTCAAGACTGCCGGAATAAATATGACGATTTAAGGAGTTTACGTAAATGGTTAAGACACCGGATTATAAAAAAAGTCAATCTGCTTTAATTGACCACGCCATTGCATTTATCTCCGGTTGTATTGTTGGCTTCCTCGTCTTATTTGTCTTTTACAACTTCTTTGTTGTTTCAGTAATCGGCGGTATGACCTTGGGCGTTATAAACATATTTGTCTCAATGCATTCTTCGATTACCAAACGGCTTGTACAATTGAGAATTCAATTTTTTGATTTGCTTGAAGCAATGTCGGTTGCTATGAGAGCAGGCAGCCCGATGCTCGGGTCGCTAAAAAGTGCAAGAGAGGATTTGCTTCTTATCTATCCCGAGACCGGTGACATTATTACAGAACTGGACATAATAATCGGCAAGTTTAATAATGCGGTTCCTTTGTCCGAATCGTTTTCAAACCTGGCAATACGCAGCGGACTTGAGGATATTTCAAGCTTTGCATCAATTTATGCAACGATAGAAGGTAAATCAGGCAGAGCAGACGAAATAATCCGTGAGATTCAACAGATAATTTCTGACAAGATGGAGATTGAAATGGAGATAGATACTCTTATGACCGCTGCAAAATCAGAAGTTAATATTATGCTGATGATGCCGCTTGTAATTCTTGGCATAATCGGCTATGCAGGAGCAGGCTTCATGGATGCAATCTACACAACTGCAATTGGAAGAGTAGTTTCAACAGGCGGACTGACAGTATTCATATTGAGCTATATTCTGGCAAGAAAGTTCAGTAACGTGAAGTTATAAGGAGCGCACAATGATATTCATTATTCTCATTATCACAACATTTCTGATAATTGCATGGCTAATCCTTTTAAGCAGAGTAAGCAAGGACGATTGGATTGCAGCAGCTCACGTAAAGGCTTTTGACAATTATTCTTTAATTGCGAAGCTGCAAAGTAAAGCCAAGCACGCAGAAAAAAAGCTGACAGGATATACAGGGATTGTTCTTTTAGTCGCGAGACTCTTTTGGAATGCTGACACAAAAAAAAGAATTTTTAAGCTTGAGCGTGAAATTGAGCTTTTAAAAAACGGAGACTTGAGCAGCGTCAGCGTTTTTATTATGCCGGGATATGTGCTGCAGCGCGAGTTTAATGCGATAGGAAAAGGTTCTGTACATAAACTAATTATGTCTAAGTGTTTTGAATTATATGGAAAAAAGTACGCAGGGAGTAAAACAAAACAGCTTCTGGCACAAATTATTTCATACCCGGTGATTGGGGTTGCTTTCTCATTACTGATAGGAGTTATTTTTCTCGCAATCGATAGCACCACGGTTGGTATAGGAATTATCGTAATCGGCTCTTTGCTTGTAATGGTTCTTGTTTATGCTCTTTATGACGAGCTTAGCGACTTAATAAAAAAACGTCGCAGTGCGATTATTAAGCAATTCCCTAATGTAGTTTCAAAGCTTGCACTACTCGTCACATCCGGAATGATTATGGACCGAGCGTGGAAAGAGGCCGCGTACAGTCAGGAAACCGAGCTGTATCAAGAAATGAGAAAAACTTCAAAAGAGCTTGACAATCTTGTAAGCCCGGAGCTTGCCTACAGTGCATTCATCAACAGATGCAACACTAAAGAGAGCGCAAAGCTTGCATCTGCAATAATGCAAAACCTTTCAAAAGGTAACGCAGAGATTGGAAAGCTGCTAAAAGACATGGCTCGCGAGGCATGGCAAGAACGCAGACACACGGCAAAGCGTGATGCGGAGAAAGCAAATTCTAAGCTTATGATTCCAACAATGATGCTATTTCTTGCTATACTCGTAATGCTAATGGTTCCAATAGCAATGAGTTTTTCAGGGATATAGCAGCATGATAAAAAATAAACGAAAGGAGGAGCAAAAAATGTGGAACATTCTAAAAAACGTTTTCCGCAAGACAAGCCGCAAGGTATCGGAAGCAACAAACTCACTAATAGCAGACGAGCGCGGATTATCAGGTGTAGTTGTTGCAATACTGTTGATTTTGGTTGCTGTTCTTGCAATTGTCCTGATTTGGGGTTTCCTAAGCGGATGGCTGGCAGAGCTTTGGGAACAAATCACGGGAAGAGCAGGCGGTATATCGTAAAAAACTGCTTCCATTCCGTCATTTCTGACACAAGCGGAGATGCAATCGTAGAGGCGGCAATTCTTTTTCCAATAATGATAATGATTTTTGCCGCCCTCGTCCTTCTGGCGATATACCTGCCTGCACAAGCTGTCTTGCAGCGTGCCACCCAATACGCTGCAACAGCTATAGCGACCGAAAACAGCGACACATGGCTGTTTTTCGATGAAGGAGCAATGTCCTATTATCGTCAAACAGATAAAAGGCAACTGAGTAACGTCTATGTCGACTTGTTCACGGGAAGCGGTGATGTTCAATCGAAGGGCGAAGCAATTGTCATTGAGCTTGAACGCAACAGTATAAGTTCAAAGTCCGGAGAGTTGAGAGTTGAAAGCTCAATTGAAGATATGATTTTTTACAAAGAAATAGTTGTGACCGCAGTTCGAGAATACGCAATACCCGTAAACCTGACATTCATCGGGTTTCCTGAAAGCATTTCAGTAACAGCAACATCAACTGTTGTTGTTCAAAATGCAGATGAGTTTATCCGCAGCGTGGATATTGCAAGCAACTTTTTAGATTTTATTATCGACAAGTACAATCTGCACAGCATTTTTGAAGCGATAAGCTCTTTTGGAAGCAAAGTAACAGGGCTGCTCGGATGGTAAGTCCGAGATAATCGACCTCAAACTATGGAGAGTGATAATATGCGAGATTTTATAAAAAATACAAAAGGAGCTGTAACGGTTTTTGTTACTTTGCTGTTAATTCCGGCTATTTTGGTCAGTGGAACGGCTGTAGATTTAGCAAGAATACACACAGCGCGAAGCATTATACAAGACGCTAACCAGCTTGCAGCAAACTCCGTTTTGTCTCAGTACAATGCGTTACTTAAAGACCTCTACGGACTTTTTGGAGTAGCCGAGGATGATCCGATTCTTGGCAGACTGCTTGATGAATACATAAGCGTTTCTATATTTGGTGAATCGGGTCAAGACAAGACACTTGGCACACTGCAGCTTTTTTACGGCAGCAATATTTCATCTTCGGAGCCACTCTTCTCAGAAGGCAAAAATCTTAAAAACGAAGATGTCTTGCAGCGCCAAATTGAGGAGTATATGAAGTTTCGCGGTCCTGTGATTATAGTTAAGGATATGATGGAACTGTTGGGCTCAAGCACTTTCAAAGAAGATTCGGGTGTTATTAACGATAAGCTTGAGGTTGAGTCAGCAATTGCTGAAATGTACGAAAAATACAAAGAGCTCTACGATATAATCACAGCAGCTAATAAATGCGACCAGGTAAGCGGAGGGATTGTAGGTGGGACAGTCGGAACAGTGTCATCTTCTTTAGACCTTATACGCGAGCAATTTATCAGCTTAAAAAACTGTTATGAAGCATGGGAAAATGAAGAGAATCAATCTATAAAGAATGACCACGAAGCAAGATACAGAGCAATCCTTGCAAATATTAAGTCTCGTACAGCGGGCGGAGCAGTAGGCAGTCGCTGGAATAACGGTCGCTTTACGAGTACAACATATCCGCAAGGTCTTATCAGAACTATTGAGAATGCAAAAAATCACGCACAGCAGTTTAAGCCGCGGTTTGATGATGTTGTAAGCATTGCTCGTCAAATTGATAATATGAGCTCCGACCTTGCCCGAAAAATAAATGACCTTGAATACAGAATAAATTCAGGCAACTGCAACGATGAGCTTAAATCCGCATTAACGGAAAAAACCGGAGACCCTGCAAAGTCTCTTATAGAAAGATATCGCGACATTTTGAAGTGGGACAATCTGGAAAGTCTGGCTACTGTCTTTCAAGAAGGCGGATATAGTTACATCGATGACATAATGACACCGGTGCTTGATGATATTAAATATAGAAACATGAACAATCCATCAAGACCGAGTCTCACTCTTTCGCAGCTGGAAAATATCCAAACAAGCAGAAGCATCGGGCTCTCATCAAGCATTCTTGCCGAGGATAGTCTTGCAGCGGCTTTGGGCAGTTATACAAAAGCGAATATCACATATAATATACCTCCGGGATTCAAGAAATTTTCTGATTGCAGTGAAGGTCACAAAGCTTTCTTTGACGAACTTTTTATGATGATGAACCAGCCAAGTACTTCTCCTGTGAAGCTATACGACGGACAAAGTGAAGCAAGTGGATCTGACGCCGAAGCAAAACAGCGTAATATGATAAACAGCCTGATTGACTTGGTCGATACCGCATACTCAGGGCTTAAAAATGAACCGCTGGGTGCAATGTATGTTGACAATAACGATGCCTCTGATACAGAGAGCTTTAAAATGCGTGATGTTCCCAAAATTATTTCTCAAGCTTCAAGCGAACCGGTTGCAAGCGTAATATCCGACCCTTTGGGCAGCATTACAAAAGCTGCTGACTACTTACTCTTACTGTCGTATTGTACTTCTGCTTTTTCCAACTACACAACAGCAAGACCCGATAACACAAACTTCCCTAAGTCTCTGACAGGAGTTCCGCTCAGTCCGCAAGTGAACTACTTTTTTCAATCTGAGTGGGAGTATCTATATAACGGCAGCAAGAACGCATCTAATAATTTAAGTGCAGTTACCAGGCTTATCTTTGTAGTCAGGTTAATCTGTAATTATATTACAGTCTTTAGCGTAAGCGAAGTAACAGGCATAATTACAAGCATACGAACGGCATTTGCCTGGAATCCGCCACTAGGACTTATATTGGGAGAACTCGCACGAGCTGCTTTCGTTGCAGCAGAATCAGCAGTTGATGTTGCAAGTTTAAGATCAGGAAATAAAGTGCCGCTGATAAAAAGCGGAAAATCGGGAGAATGGCGATGCAGTCCGGGTGGAATTGCAAAGGTTATGAGTGACATGGCTGCCGATACGCTTGATACGAATAACGATAGCAATGACAAGGGACTTACATACTCAAACTATATGGTGTTTTTATTCATCGGTAAGGCGATTATCGGTTCTGATGCTTCTTTTGATTTAACAAAACGTACAGCCGATTTAATTGAGTGGAATATCATTAATTACGAAAGTCAAAGCTTTTCCGATGAAGGAAAGTTTGCAGGAGCACTTTCAGCTGCAAACAGATTCAAGCTTGTTGATATGAAAACAGATTTTAGTATTACAACAAATGTCGATATGCGAATGCTTTTTCTTTCAATGGTATTTGCACAAAACTTTTCCGGCTCAAGAGGTATTGGCATACCATCAGCAATGCCGGTCGCAGTAACCGATCATAGGGGGTATTAGCAATGCTAAAAGATGAAAATGGTTATGTTGTCGTTGAGACTGTCGGAACATTTATCCCATTTGTTCTGCTTGTTATATCTGTTCTTAGCCTCGTAAATATTGTAACTATGCAGGTGCGTGTGCATAATGCTTTAACTCAGGCAGCAAATACATTATCTATGTACAGCTATGTTTTGCACGCATCCGGCACAGCAGACAGTATTAGCTCTGTTATGAGCGGAGTAGAATCTCTATCAAAAGGAGCATCAGTTGATACAGGAGGCTTTATTGAAGGAGTTATTAATTATGGAGCCGGACAATTAAGAGGCTTGGCGAGCGAGCAACTCATCCGTCCGATAGTAAATAAATACTTGGCAAACGGAGAAATGTCCGGCGAAGAGTATTTGCAAAGTGTAAGGGTTATCGACTTCAGTTTACGTGACTGTGTGATTCTTGACAGTAACGGAAACATAAAACTGACCGCAGATTATGGAATAGAATACACTTTTGGAGCATTAAAGCTTCCTTTCGGTCCAACATTGAGGGTAACGCAAACAGCCGTAACAAAAGCATGGCAGGGTGGCAGCGGAGAGGGTTATTGGTAAGAAAATGGGAATATCAGCATTTTATTTAATAAAAGCATTATTATTAATAGCACTAAGCTGCATTGCTGCTGCTTATGATTTCAAAACAAAAAGAATACCGAATATTCTTGTTATGATAATGGTGTTGCTATGGTTATTTGTAACTTTAATCTTACTTTTATTTGACACAGCTAAAGGTCTTGTCGTACTGATTGATTCATTGTACGGACTGCTCATTGGCGGAGGACTGTTTATGCTGGTGTATATCATAAGCCGCAAAGGTTTAGGTGGCGGTGACGTAAAGTTTATGGCAGCCGCAGGGTTATACCTTGGTCTTGCCGAAACAATCCCGGTAATTTTGTACGGAACATTAAGTGCGGCACTAACGGGACTTGTGCTCATCTTGCTTAAAAAAATCGGAAGAAAAGATACAATACCTCTTGTTCCGTTTCTGCTGTTTGGTATTGTAATAACTACACTATTGCAGTGAATTTAATTTTGATAGGAAGTACGATTATGAAAAAGTCAACTCGTTTAATAATAGGACTCACTTGCATTGTAATGCTTGCTTTATCATGGATAATAGCGATGAGCTCAAAATCTCCTGCTCAAAAGCAAGTTGCATTAATAAACGAAGCAATTACATTGATAAATGACGGTATCTTCATCAGAGCAGTACCGTTGCTCGAAGAAGCAGCAGCTATTAATGCTGCACACACTATAACTGCAGAAGAGGAGTTAAAGAAAGCGTACATTGCTCTAATAAACAACAGGGGATATTCTCGAAGATACACAAACCTTCTTGAAAAACAGATGAACAGACGTGATGTAAGTCCGGACGTATTCATTGAAGCTGCAAATTATTTCTTGAGTACATCAAAGACTCAAGAAGCTTTGAAAACACTCAAAGCCGGTATTGAAGCGACAGGTGATGAAGCTGTTTCTGTATTATACGAACAGTCTCGCTACGTTTATGAACTGAGTAGAGTATCTTACGAAGATGTAACAGAAATCTTTAATAATGCAATTCAAGTCAAAGCAGACGGTAAGTGGGGGATTGCAAGCGCTGACGGCGTTATTATTATCCCGTGTATGTATGAGCAAATAAGTACTTTCAGCAACGGACGAGTAATTGTCAGGAACAACAGCAATGTCTATGCGGTTGACAAGGATAATAATCGTATAGCAATAGCACGTGAGCACATTGCTTCTTTTGGTAACTTTTCGGAGAATCGTATTCCTCTTAACATCGAAGGTGTTTGGAGAAGAGCAACGGGAGATTTTGAGCTTGGTGAAAGTGCTTTTGATGATTTCGGGATGTATTCGGGAGGATATGCAGCCGCAAAGGTAAACGGTTCTTGGGGAATAGTGGGTTTATCAAACAAATGGCTGATTGATGCTGAATTTGACGAAATAATAAGAGATGAATTAGGCAGGAGCTATGCACAAGGAGCAGTTTTTTTCAGCCAAGGAGGTATAGTACATCTGCACACAGGAGGAGCCTTATCCGATGAGACATTCGATGACGCACATCCGTTTAGCGACACAGGATATGCAGCAGTTAAAAGAAACGGAAAATGGGGATTCATTGATGCTCAGGGCACAGAGAAAATACCTTTTATTTTTGAAGATGCACTATCATTCGGGCAACATCTTGCTGCTGTAAAAATTGGAGAGTACTGGGGATACATCAGCATGACCGGAGACGTTGTTATCGATGCAGTTTATCTTAGTGCAAAAAGCTTTTCAGGCGGCTGTGCACCTGTACTGACACAGCGCGGCTGGCAATTTATCACACTAATAGAGTATAAAAAGGGAGTAAGTTTATGAACTACGAAATTCAAAGCAAAAACGATTTTTTGACAGGAGCATATCTTGTTGCAAAAATACCGGAAAGCGAGCTTGACAGGCACGCACTGTACACAATACAGACAGATTGTCCGGACTTTATTATCCCATTTCATTATAAGAGCTCTGACGGCTTTATTGAGCTGGTATATAAAATAGGGACACATTGTAAGTTGCAGTATTTTTCAGGTGATATGACCCCTGAAGAGTATGTTCATCTTTGGCAAAGCATAATAAGTCCACTGCTTGAGTGTGGGGACTGGTTTATGAATCCGTGTTCATTTCTGATGTCTGCCGATTATCTTTATTATGATAAAAATAAAAAGTCTATCAGTTATATTTATATACCTTCTGTTTTTGGGTGCTCGGGGCATGATACATTCTATGAAATGGCAGTTGAGCTCTCTAAACTAATGACTGTGACCGATGCAGTTTTGGAAAATAAAGTTTTGAAAGCGATAATAAAGGATTTTAATCCTCTTGAGTTTCTTCAAATGTTAAAAGAACACGTTACGCAGTCTGCTTCATATTCTGAGCGTACTCTTTCACCTGAAACAATAGATAAAAATGATATCTCTGAAATATCAATGGTTGCAGAAAAGGTAGAACCATACAAGCAAGCACCGGTTGAAAACGATTCACTCGGGGAACTGATTATTGATATACAAGAGAACGGACGGCAAAAGCCAAAGAAAAAAGAACGAGATTCGGGAGGGTATAAATTATTCAGCAAAAGAAGCCAAAAAAAGAAAACCCTTCCTGAAATTCTTTTAGAAAATGACTTCTCGGTATCAAACGAGCCTGCTTCTGCATCAGCTTCGCAATATATATCAAGTTCTGATAATGACATGAAAATTAAGGGTGTAACAGAGAGTGTATCAGCTATACTCGACGGACCCGGTCTCAGATGTGTCGGGAATGCAGCCTTACCGCCATCGATTCAAGTCAGATTATCTGAGATGGAGGTTTTCACAATCGGACGTTTCGATGCTGAAGTTGGCAAAAAGCAATCAAGCTTCGAGTTTGATAAAAAAACAAAGGCAATAAGCCGAAGACATGCCGTAATTGAACGAAATCTCGGTGGTTATAAGATTATCGATTTATCCTCAAGCGCCGGCACTTTTGTGAACGATAAAAAAATACCTCCCAACACACCATATAATTTGGAGGAAGGTTTCAAAGTTTCCTTTGGTAACTGCGGTGCAGATTATGTATGGGAAGTTAGTTAAGCCTGATATAAACATCCGCGAGACTTACAGCATTCTTACCCGGCTTGGCAAAGGCGGAAATGGTACAGTATATCTGGCATGGCAAAAGCGTTTATGTAAATTTGTGGTCATAAAGATTGCTCCAAAGTGTTCTTCTGGTGAGCTTGAGGTATGCCGCAATGAGGTTGAAGCAATCAAAAACATAAAGAGTATGTACATACCTCAGGTTTTAGATTTTATTTTAGACGATAATTACAGCTACACGATAATTGAATACGTTGAAGGTGAAAGCTTCGACAGGCTGCTAACTGCAGGGGCACGGTTTTCGCATTCGCAGATTATAGGCTGGTATATTCAATTGGCTCGTGCTCTGGAAACTATACATAAGCAAGATATATGCCACCGTGATATAAAACCATCAAATATTATGATAAATAAGAACGGGAATATCTGCCTGATAGATTTTAACTCCGCTTATGTCAGTAGTAACAAAACAGGTGTAGTCAGTCGCAGCATTGGCTATGCCTCTCCTGAGCAATATGAATACTTCAAGCTATGTAAAAAGTCTTTTAATGAATCAAACGATGTGAACATTGTAACTAACGAAACAGATTTACTTGTCGCTGATTGTGTAACGGAAGCAGCTCCCGGGACAGGTGCTATAAGCGGCGAAAAAAGTTATATAGACTGGAAGCTCTCTGATATTTATAGTCTGGGTGCAACTATATACCACCTGTTAATAGGTAAACGACCTCCCGTAAAACCCGAAGAGGTCGTTTTAATAACTATGGAACAAGGTTATTCAAAAGCCTTACTTACGATTATATCAAAATCAATGATGAAGAACCCAAATGATAGATATACATCTGCTGAGCAACTAAGAGAGGCAGTTCAAAGCTTAAAAGCATGACGTTCTGTTCTTATCGTTTGCCGCCAAAACCACCACTGCGACCTCCGCCGCCAAATCCGCCGCCGCGACTGCCTCCACCGAAGCCACCGCCACGGCTGCTGCCGCCAAAACCACCACCGGAGCGACCACTCCCACCGAAGCCACCGCCGCGGCTGCTGCCGCCAAAACCACCACCGCCGAAGCCGCCGCCACGACTGCTTCCGCCAAAACCGCCGCCTGATCGTCCGCCGCCGAAACCACCACCGCGACTGCTTCCGCCGAAGCCGCCACCTGAGCGCCCTCCTCCGAAGCCACCGCCACGGCTGCCGCCGCCAAAACCACCACCGCCGGGACCGCGCGGCCCTCTCGGACCACCGCCCCAATATCCTCCGCGATAGTTAGTCCGATACCATGTTCTGTACGGACGCGGACCCCACATATACCACCAGTGATACCGTGGGATTGGCATACCCATGTGTGTGTAATACATATTATGCCTGCGTCTGTCACCTGTTGCATTCATTGCGATAATAATTAGAATCAACAACCCGAAAATGACAGCAAACACAATAAACGTTGTTATTGGATTTACAGTATTGTGTGATTGTTGAAATACATGTTGGTGTATTCCCTGCTCGTTGTGATCTTGGCAACATTGATTAATATACCACGTGTATAACGCACTGCTAATGTTCCAAACCGCTGTGTTAATTGACCCTGTATACTCACGGAAAAAGAACTTGTCAATATACTCATCACTCATGCCATCGGTAAATGCACCTGATATACCCTGTCCTACAACTAAAACAACATTCTCGTTATTTGCTTCTGTAGATAGCAGTAAGAGCATACCATTATTTGCAACACCTATCTCTTGGAAAAGACTTACTCCGTGGTTAAAAAAGTCACTTTCTGAACCACTAAAGCTTGCAACCGTCACTACAGCAATCTGTGCACCCTGACATTGCTGCATGAGGTTTGCGTTTGCTGAAATGATGTCATTTCGTGTTGTGTCTGAGAGAACACCTGCCCTATCATCAACGAGGAAAGCGAGGTCTTGCTGTGCGCCGCTTGTGCTTGATGTGCCGCCGGAAGGAGTTGTGCCTCCTGTTGTATCATGTACAGGGGCAGTTTTAAAGTGCATATTTAATACAACGGCAATGACGACAATAATCAATGCAACAGGAATAGCAAATTTTCTGTTTGTCAGAAGCTTCATAATTTGTGACCAAGTACTTTCCGTGATGATTCCTGCTATTTGTTATCCCTGATTTCAAGCAGTTTTTGCTTTAGCTCACCTTCGATACGACCAAGTTCAACTTCTGCTGCTGCGCGGCGTTGCGAGCCTTCAGTTTGAATCGTACGCACTTCCTCGAGTGTTTCGATAAGTCTTTGATTTGTGTTTGCAAGTGTATCCATATCGACAATGCCACGCTCGGATTCTTTTGCAATCTCGATTGTGCCTGTTTTGAGCATTTCTGCGTTTTTGTTGAGAAGTGCGTTTGTCATATCTGTGACTTCTCTTTGAGCTTTCATTGCCTGCTGTGCGTTATGCATTCCGAGAGCAAGCACCATCTGGCTCTTCCATAATGGAATCGTGTTAACAATAGATGTTTGGATTTTTTCAACCATCAGTACGTCATTGTTTTGAACAAGACGTATTTGCGGCGCCATTTGGATTGAAATCATGCGAGTCAGTTCAAGGTCGTGTAGTTTTTTCTCAAAACGGTTAATCATATTAGCGTAGTCATTAGCCGCTTGAGCATCTTCAGGCTGCCCTGATTCTGCTGCTTTCTTTTGCAGCTCCGGCAGTTTTACTGTTCTGCACTCGTCAAGCTTTTGCTTTCCTGCGAGGATATACATTGTGAGCTCTTTAAAATATGCTTGGTTTACATCATACATTTTATCAAGCATAGCAGCATCTTTAAGTAATACGACTTGATGCTTTTCTAGCATTTCAGCAATTTTATCAACGTTAACAGACACTTTTGAGTATTCGGCTCTCATTGTGGCTATTTTGTTTGTAATTTTTCTCTTTAACCCTAAAAAGCCCTTTTTTTCTTCTCCTGTATCACCAAATCCACGGAGTTCAACAACAAGACCCGAGAGCATTTTCCCGACCTCGCCCATGTCTTTTGAACGGACACTTTTTAGAGTTGTTTCCGAGAAATTCGCAATATTACGCTGTGATGCCGCACCGTAAGAAAGGACTGCATTTGTATCTGTGATATCAATTTTATCGGCAAAATCCTTGACTTGCTTTTGCTCTTCTTCGCTTAATTGGCTGATATCAAGCTTTGACCCTGCTACGTCTTCCTTGTTGACATCAATAGCATCCGCTGCAGGAATAACCGCTGCGGTCGGGCTGCTTTCTCCATCGGGGGTAAGTGTTAATGTTGGAACATACTCCGTTGCTTGAGCTTCTGCCATATCTATTTCTCCTTTAAACTTTAAAATTAACTATTATTTATGAGGGTGGCTGTTCTTGCGAAGGTGCTTCCTGTGGAGGATCAGATTGCAATTCCAAGTGTGGTACATATTGTGCTTCAGCTTGTTGCTCTTGCTGTGGTTCATTCTGCGAGGAGGCATTAGTGAAATCATTTTCCAGCAGACCGTCTCTTTTCAGCATTGTCTCCATGACGCTTATGTCTGTTTCTATATCAAGTGCTTTATCCTCAAAAAGAGAGTCATAAAACTTTTTGTAGCTTGGCAGGATTGTATCCATTGCACTGTTTATACGCTCCATTGTGCTTGTGATATTATCTCCCTCAACCCCGCTTTGTCCAAAGCTATCGTAAGCTCCGAGAAGTTTCACTGACGTTGGGAGGTAAAATTCGGAAAACCTTTTAACTTGGCTGTAAACACCCGGTTCACTTCGGAGTTTATTAAATATTTGGTCTGTTATGTTTACAAGATTTTCAGCTTTTGCTTTGACTTCCTCGTTTGGCATTGTTGCTGATAAACGCCGCATTTCTGCTACAGATTTTTGTCCCTCCGAAAGTAATGTATCAACCTTCTCATCTCCCGTACTGACAGGCTTCTCATCGGCTGTAACTTGCGTGCAAGAGCCGGGAAACAGCATTGCAAGAAAACCGTACGAAATTAATCCAACGGCTATAAGCATAACAAACTGCCACGTCACGTGAAGATTCGCAATAAGGCAATATATTACGCAAACAGCGACAGTACCGTAAACGGGAACAACTGACTTTTTCTTGATTTCTATCATTATTACTGCTCCAAGTTTTTATGCTTTTCTATATAGCTTGATTATTATACTACGATAATGTATTATTAGCTAGATAATATTTTCATTTTCTTTAAGCGGAGATGTTACGATGGTAAAAGTTGCTCCGTCGATACTTGCGGCGGATTTTGCAAAACTCGGCGATGAGATTCAGAGCGTCAGTTCTGCTGATTATTTACATTTTGATGTTATGGATGGAAGCTTTGTCCCAAACATTTCCTTTGGGCTTCCTGTGCTTGAGGCTGTCCGCAAAATAACAGATATGGTTTTAGATGTCCATTTGATGATAGACTCCCCTCTCAGGTTAATTAATAAGTTCATAAAAGCAGGCGGGGATATTATTACATTTCACGTTGAAGCAGAAACTCCTGAAAACATTATTCGTGCAATTGATGAAATACACCGGAGCGAGAAAAAAGCAGGTCTTTCGATTAAGCCGGGTACTCCTGCCGAGGCAATTTTACCTTATATTGATTATCTTGACCTTATTCTTATAATGACTGTTGAACCGGGTTATGGGGGACAGGATTTTATGGAAGCGATGTTGCCAAAAATAAGCCTGCTGCGAAATGCTATTAACAGCAAAGGACTGAATTGCGAGCTTGAGGTAGATGGCGGAATCGGTATAAAAACAGCAAAGCTTTGTGTCGATGCAGGTGCAAACGTTCTTGTTGCAGGAGTTGATATATTCAACGAGAAAGACAGAAAAGCACATATTGATAAGCTTCGTAACACCTGATTTAAGAATCAGAAAGGTTTAATTATATAAATGGATTTTTTCCCATCGGCGCTCGAGAACTTAATAGATAAATTTGCATCACTACCGGGTATCGGACGTAAAACCGCACAGAGGCTGGCTTTCTTTGTTATTTCACTGCAGAAGGAAGAAGCACTCTCATTTGCTGATGCTATTACCGAAGCAAAAGAAAGCGTTGAGTTTTGTGCTATATGCTTAAACTTGACCGATGGTGATATTTGCATGGTTTGCCGTGACACAAGGCGTGATGCAAGCGTTGTTTGTGTAGTGCCCGACCCGAAAGGCGTTCTCGCTATCGAAAGGTCACATGAATATGGCGGCAGATATCACGTCCTCCATGGTGTAATATCTCCGATGAACAATATAGGTCCCGATGATATTAAAGTTAAAGAACTCATTGAGCGTGTATCAGACGGAAGTGTAGAAGAGGTAATAATGGCAACAAATCCCGATACCGAAGGAGAAACTACTGCAAGGTATATTTCGCGCTTGCTGCACCCGTTTGGTGTGAAAGTCACACGTCTTGCTTATGGAATACCCGTTGGCGGCAGTCTTGAGTTCGTCGACGATGCAACACTTATGAGAGCCCTCGAGGGCAGATTGGAAATGTAGGAAGGAGACATAACAATTAAATGTCAAATAAACTAAAAATAATACCACTTGGCGGTTTAAACGAAATCGGCAAGAATCTGACTGTATACGAGTATGGTAATGATATTATCCTTGTAGACTGCGGACTTGGATTTCCCGATGACGATATGTACGGTGTAGATATAGTCATACCGGATATCTCATATCTTATCACACATAAATCAAAGATTCGTGCAGTAGTTTTAACACATGGGCATGAAGACCATATAGGAGCATTGCCATACGTACTTCGTGAAATAAACGTTCCTATTTATGCAACACCACTCACAGCAGGACTTATAGAGGTTAAGCTTGCCGAACATGACTTAATGGACGTAGTTACAATCGAGGTGAAAAAGCCGGGAGACATTATCAAGCTTGGCTGCTTTAAGGTTGAGCTTATTGATGTCAATCATAGTATACATGATACGGTTTCTCTTGCAATAAAAACACCGGTTGGAACAATTGTGCACACAGGCGACTTTAAAGTCGATACCACACCTGTTTCCGGAGAAATGATTGATATCGCAAGATTTGGCGAGCTTGGAAAAAGAGGAGTTTTAGCCCTGCTGTCAGATTCTACTAATGTTGAAAAACCGGGTTATTCAACCTCCGAGAGCAAAGTCGGCGAGCGATTTGAGGAGCTGTTTCATGGCTGTACACAAAGGATAATTGTCACGACATTTGCTTCAAACGTCCATAGAGTTCAGCAGGTCATTGACTGTGCGGCAAAGTATGGCAGACGAGTTGCAATAACCGGAAGAAGCATGGAAAATGTTTTACGTGTGTCAACAGAGCTTGGTTGTGTCAAAATACCTGATGGCTTACTGATGGAATTAAGTAAAATCAACAATTTACCTCCTGAAAAAACCGTTATAATAACAACCGGCAGTCAAGGTGAACCAATGAGTGCACTATATCGCATTGCGTTTTCCGGACATAAACAAGTTGAGATAAAATCAGGTGATAGGGTGATTATTTCAGCATCGGCTGTTCCCGGAAATGAAAAGACGGTAAGCCGTGTTATTGACGAGCTTTTCCGTCGCGGAGCCGAGGTTATATATGATAAAGTTTCAGAGCTTCATGTTTCCGGACACGCATATCAGGAAGAACTAAAAATGCTGATTGCTCTCACAAAGCCAAAATTCTTCATGCCGGTACATGGCGAGCACAGGCACTTATGCAATCACGCAAAGCTTGCTGAGCAGATGGGTATTAAATCTTCAAAGATAATAATCGCTGATATCGGGCAAGTTATAGAATTTACGGGCAAGACTGTGCAAAAAAGAGGAACCGTTCCCTCTGGTAAAGTTCTGGTTGACGGCACAGGTGTCGGCGATGTTGCTTCTGTTGTTTTGCGCGACAGAAAGCACTTGGCTCAAGATGGTATGCTCGTTGTAATTGTTAATCTCTCAAGTGAGGACGGCAGTTTAATCTCAGAGCCCGATATAATGACACGCGGCTTCATTTATGTAAAAGAATCAGAAGAACTGATTCAAGAACTCAAAAACGTTGTTATGGACACATTTGAAAACTACTCAAGTGAGATACTCTCTGACTGGTCAGCCCTAAAAAGAGCAATCCGCACAGACTTATCAGAATACCTCTACAAAAAAACAAAACGCAAACCAATGATTCTCACAAACGTCACCGAGATTTAGAAAACACCCTTTACATCATATACATTTATATATGTAAAAACGGGACAACGGAGGGTTAAGAAACCCCCTGTTGTCCCGTATTGTTTGCCTCTGTAGCGCCTGTGACGGCAGAACTGAGCTCGACATTATCGCTAACGGAAAGTTCAGCATCGCTAGGCTTGAACTCGTTTTCCTGAGCCATTTTTATGTATGCGAGGTTATTTTGCAATACACTTACAAATGGCAACTTTAGTGACTTATCAAACTTGTCAATATAAGTTTGCTTCGTAACGGTGTTTGTATTTAAATTTGTATAATTTGAAATATACAGATTCATGACTTTTCTCCAAAAATTATTCGTTTATAACTGTCTCTATTAACTGTATCGGTTGATTTATCAATGAATCTTAGTGTTTACTTGTTAACATTTTATGAACATTATGTAAACCAAGAGCGGAAATTCCACAATTTTGTATTGACAATGTGGTCGAAAGTTGTTAGACTTACATCAGGTCTAACATTATTAGACTATGTATGTCAGGGGGACGGTTCTATTGACAGGTTTTGAAAGGAATACTTTATGGAAACTGTATTTAAGTTAACAAAAGCGGAACGTAAGCTAGCAAGCTTACTCTGGGATAACCCACCCATAGCATCTATGGAAATGGTGAGGCTTGCGGAAAAAAAGTTTGAGTGGAAGAAATCGACAACATTTACAAACTTGAAGTTCCTCATTGAAAAAGGTATTGCGAAAAATGAAAACTCTACAGTTTCAATGCTATATACAGAAGAAGAGTTTATATCGAAGCAGAGCTGTCAATATGTAGACGATACATTCCGCGGTTCGTTACCGATGTTTGTTGCTGCGTTTACGAAGAACAGAAAGCTCTCATCAGAGCAGGTGTCAGAGCTAAAGCGATTAATTGATGAACACGAAGAGGGAGTGTAAATATGGATAAATTGTTTTTGTCTATTTTGAATATGAGTCTTACAGGGGCTTTTGTAATTGTAGCAATATGCCTTGCCCGTCTTCCGCTGAAGAAAGCACCAAAGATAATATCGTATTGCCTTTGGGCAGTCGCGTGGCTGAGGCTTGTTCTGCCATTTTCAATCGAGAGTGTACTCAGCCTAATTCCGTTTAATGCGGCAACCATTCCGTCTGACATTGCACTACAAGCCATGCCGCATATCAACAGCGGTATACCGCTTGTTAACAATGCCGTCAGCAGCTTATTGCCTGCAGCAACACCTGCCGCAAGTGTTAATCCGTTACAAGTGTGGACTATACTTGGTGCTTATATTTGGCTTATAGGTGTCGGTATTATGATGTCTTATGGTGTCGTGTCATATTTATTACTTAAAAGAAAAATGAAAGCCGCTGAGAAGCTTGAAGAAAATATTTATGAGTCAAGCGATATAAAATCGCCGTTTGTACTCGGTGTGTTCAAGCCGAAGATTTATCTTCCTGTTGATCTTTCAGGTCAAGAATATGAGTATATTATCTGCCACGAGCAAACACATATACGAAGACAAGACCATGTCATTAAGTTTGCAGCGTTTTTTATACTCTGTCTGCACTGGTTCAACCCGCTTGCATGGGTGGCATTTATCCTTATGGGTGTCGATATGGAAATGTCATGCGATGAAAATGTCATTAATGAAATCGGAGTCGAGACTAAGAAGGATTATTCACAATCCTTATTGTCCATGGCAGTAAACGGCAGATTTCTTAGCGGCAGCCCTCTTGCATTCAGCGAAGGTGGCTTAAAGACTCGTATAAAGAACATATTGAAATACAAAAAAACACCGTGGATAATCGGTGCAGTAGCTGTAACTCTCACAGTTGCATTAAGCGTCGGACTCATGCTGAATAAAACGGACGATAGCGAAGAGATTAGTGTCGCAAATCCTGCGATATCAGACGAAAATCACTTTGGAACTGTCGAGGGCTTACTCAGATCAGCATACCCCTTTGAAGGGCAGGTTATCCATGGAACTGAGACTGAGGGAGTGCCTGTTGCAACAAGAATACGCGAACGGGTGCTTGAATATGAGAATATTAATGACTGCCATGTAATCATTACAGAAGCGGAGTTTAGTGACCATAATGAAATGGTGAAAGAGCCAACTGTTTCAATATTTCTGACACTTGAAAGCGGTGAGCAGCTTGAGGTGAATCAACCGGAAAAAATTGCAAACACTGTTAGGAGCATAGTGCCTCATATAAGCTATCAGAAGATTAGTATTACAGACAATAATCTAATTGTCTATCATTTTAGTCACAATAGTCTTAACGACGATGGCTTATTTACGAATGTATACGCAACTATTGAAGAAGCTAGTGAAGTTGTAACATTTAATCTAAAGATGCCGCAAGCAATGTTGCCAAAAGCTAAATCCGACGGTGTGAGAGTAAATGTTACCCGGCAAACCAGAGGTTCGGTAATTGAAAGTGTATTACTTGATTACCGCGTGGCACTGGACAGTATTCATAGTACTCTCGGGAAGTATGGCGAACTTATTATTATGCAGCAAAGTTGGGGTAACGCTTCACAAACACTTTCTCAATTTGAAGCGTTATACAATCATGCATCGGGTATTCGCGGAATCCATACTCACCAAACAATGGTTGGAAACAATAGAGCTGTTCTTTGGTCTCCTTTTGTTCTTGACGAATTGCTTGGTTTAAAGATACCTTCAGATGAATATGTAGTAAACGCTACACTTTATTGGTATATTGATGGCATAGCGTACAGACTTGTTGTCGAGCTACCGATAACCGAAATTAACCTGGATGTAATGATAGCAATAGCGGAATCACTTGTCACCGTCGCGCATTAGTTTTACTATTTGGCGGACGCTCATCCCCGGTGGAGTCATGACTGTTTCTCCGTCTCTAACTTCGGTGTTGCGGCGGAGATATGTGTACATTCCGACTGCGCCATTTTTACCGACTCGATTTCCGGGTGTCAGATATGCTTTGGCACCTATTGTTGAGTTGTCGCCTATTGTTATTTTGTCCAAATTCAAATGCCCATGCTCAAAAAGATGACAGTTTAAAAACACTTCTCCGCCGATAAGAACCTCGTCTCCGATTTCAAGTAAGTACGCATCGTATATTTCTTTGGTATTAATAAATGTCTCTTTACCTATTTTAGCTCCTGCAACTCTTAGATAAATCTTAATCCAGTTGTTCCCTCTGAGGAAAGGTAAAACCAAGTTTATTAGCCACAGATGAAGACCTGAGTAAATAAGCCAGCGGAAAAAAACCGGTGACCCCGGCGGATATGACCCGGGCTTAAACCCAAGTGTTAATAAACGCTCAACAAAACCAACAACTATTGATGAAACTACCAAAAATACGTAAAATGATAAAAAGCAAATAACAGTAAAAACAAAAAGCATTAAAAAGCTGTTATCGAGAAGCTGCATACCTTGATGAATTAAGAAAACTGACGGAATCGCTGCCACAGCAAAAACCGAACAATAGAATGCATAGACAAAAAGAGATGTGATTTCAAATGTTATCGGATTTCGTAAAAGCTTATCAATAAACGTTTTCAATTATTTGCCTCCTATCTCTGTAGTGCAGAAGAAACTTTTCACCGCGTTTATTCTCTGTCAAAGACATTAGTTAATATCATACCGAGTATTATAACGACTCCGCCGATAAATGTAAAAGGGGAAATTGTTTCCTGCAACCAAAAATATGCAAGAAGTGCCGATATAAACGGGATAAGATATGAAAAGACTGTAACATGTGCAGTTTTTTTTGCTTTTGCAAGTGCGTAGCTCCATGCAAGATATGCGAGTGCAGCAGGGAATACGCCCATGAACAAAACAAGAAGATTTACAGTAATATTAGACTCGGGTATTTCTCTAATTGCTGTCGGGAGGAATAATAATGTTCCTATTGTACCTATTACTATTGTGTATGTTGTAGCTTCCAAAGCTGTATATTCTTTTGTCAGTACGCGCATTACGGTACTGTATATTCCGGAAGATATTGCTGCTAGAATTACAAGAAGTAATCCTATTCCGAACGTGAACTCTGCTGCTTGAGTGAGAGTAACTGCCGCCAGACCGCAGAAGCTTATAAGGACTCCAAGCCAGCTTATAGGTTTAACAACTTCTTTAAGAAAAATTTTTGTTAAGATAAGTGTAAAAATCGGTGCTGATGCAATAATAAAACTGCTGACACCTGCAGATACACTGACAGAGCCGGTATTAAATAAAAATGAGTATAAGAAAACACCTGACAATCCGCTTGCGACAAAGAGGGGTAAGTCTTTGAGTTTAGGGAGTCTAATCTTCATTAGAAAGCCTACGATACCCAGGGTTATAGAAGCAGCACTAAACCTTAGCACCATTAGTGATACGGGGCTGTAGTAGTCTAGTGCATATCGTGTTGCCGGAAAAGCCGATGCCCATAGAAAGACCGCCAGCATAGCCGCACCGTATAATAACACTTGTTTTTTTGAACCTTTTTCGTTTTCTTCCAATTTCATATCTTGGAATTTTATATTATATCCTGTTAAATTGCAAGTTACTCATTATTACGGTATACTGATAACATAAACTCCGAAGAGGTCTTACTATTTAATGAAAAACAGCCTAATAAAAAGAATGTATATTATTCTGGTTATTACAACACTACTGGCATCAGGCGGTGTTTATACAATCAATTACCTTACTTCGCAAAACTCGATTATGTCAGAATCGGTCGAGCGGGCTATGGGGATTAAAGAGTTTATAATTAACAGTTTAGGGAGCAGTGACTTTATAGACATTGGCAAGGATACTGAAGCAGGGCGACGTACCAGCAGTCATGTTCAAGGCATACTTGATGACCTTCGCGGAATCGGCGGACTTAAAAGATTATATATTGCGACTTTAAACGATGATGGAGAAATACTGACAACGAGCACAACAGAAAACGGCGGAGCAGCTTATGTTCCGACAGGCGATATAGAAAAGGATTTGCGCACCAGCATTGAAGAGAGAGTTCCGATACTTGGAGAGCGGTTTTATCAGACTTATGACGGCACTGTTTTTACAATTTTCTGGCCTGTTTTAGATCAGGAGCACAGATTCCTAGGGACAGTGTGTATGGAGTTTAATGTTGATACCCTTGCAAACACAAATCGTCTTTCGTTAATGTACGGCATATTTATGTCGGTGGGCTTATTGATAATTATTTCATTTATTTCATATTTGAGTCTGAACAGAGCGTCGGAGCCATATTTTAAAAGGCTTGCATATACTGATTTCTTGACAGGTTATGAAAACCGTATGGCATTTGAGCAAAAGCTTCGTGAATGCGGAGATCTTGCAGAAATAGGAGAACTCGTTACACTCATTATTTGTGATGTAAATAATCTTAAAACAGTTAATGATACATTAGGGCATAAGGTTGGAGATACCTACATTAAAAATACGGCAGATATTATCGACTATAATCTCATGGGCGACGGTTTTCTGTATCGTATAGGCGGAGATGAGTTTGCCGTTATCACTATTGGAAAAAAAGAAAAAGAAGTTGAAAAGCTTATGTCGGCTCTTCGCGAAGAGGATAGTATTGTAATAAAAGGGCATAAGTTCAGTTGTGCTTGCGGAGCAGCAACATTTACAAAAGGCTTGGATGAAAGCTTACGTGATGTGTTCAAGCGCGCTGATGATGCCATGTATATAGAGAAAAAAAGGCAGAAAAGCATATAAAAGAAGCCCTTTCGGGCTTCATGTTTTTTATTCAGTTATACAATCTTCTTCTTATTGAATCTTGACTCATCGCGCTCAAATATTATCTTAATATCCGCACCTAGTGCCGTCAATTTTTGTGTCATTTTCTCATATCCACGCTCGATGTAGTTAACGCCTTCTATGACAGTTCTTCCGTGTGCGGCGAGTCCTGCAATAACCAAAGCGGCACCGGCTCGAAGGTCACTTGCTTTAATCGGAGCGCCTGTGAGATAAGGAACGCCTTCGATGATTGCAGTCCTTCCGTCAACGCGTATTGCGCTACCCATTTTTGCCAGTTCATCAACATATTTAAATCTGTTGTCCCAAACTCCTTCGGTAACTGTGCTTGTTCCTTCGGCAAGACATAGAACTGTTGATATCTGCGGCTGCATATCTGTTGGGAAGCCGGGGTAAGGCATAGTTTTTATATGTGTTCTGAATAAAGGTGCATCTCTTTGTACTATTACAGAATCTTCAAGGTCAACGACTGTTACACCCATTTCACGAAGCTTTCCGGAAATGCACTCAAGATGCTTAGGAATTACATCTTTAATTACTACTCTGCCGCCTGCTCCTGCTACAGCAGCCATATATGTTCCGGCTTCTATCTGGTCGGGAATGATTGAGTAAAAACCGCCGTTCATTCTTTCGACACCGCGGATTTTTATTTCGTTTGTTCCGGCGCCGCGTATATCAGCACCCATAGAGTTTAAGAAGTTGGCTAAATCGACGATATGCGGTTCTCTTGCGGCATTTTCGATAATAGTTGTGCCTTTAGCAAGTGCAGCGCCAAGCATGAGGTTGATTGTTGCTCCGACAGATACAACGTCAAGATATATTGTTGCTCCTCGCAGACCATCACCTGTCACAGCGGTAACAATTCCATTGCTGACCTTAACACTTGCGCCCATAGAAGTAAAGCCTTTAATGTGCTGGTCTATCGGTCTTACGCCGCCGAAGTTACAGCCTCCGGGCATAGCAACATCTGCTCTTCCGAAACGTCCGAGCAGTGCACCTATAATGTAATATGAAGCTCTGATACGACGCATCATATCAAAGGTAGCTTGCGATGTTCCGATACGGGAGCAATCAATGTCAAGAGTTCTTTTGTCGACGACACGAAGCTTTGCACCCATCTCTTTTAAAATGTGTAAAAGAGTTTTAACGTCCGAAATTTCGGGGAGGTTTTCGATTCTACAAACACCATTTACCATAAGTGCTGCCGGTATTATCGCGACGGCTGCATTTTTTGCACCGCTTATTTCAATTTCACCGTGTAGTGGTTTTCCGCCGTTTATGACATATTTTGTCACGGGCTCACCCCTCATTTACGAAGTATTGTAATCGCTACATTTTGTAACATTTCTGTGACATTGTACATTAAATTGTGGTTTTTTGCAAGCGTTTTGTCGCTGAAATGGACTGGTAATACCACGAAAAAACGTACCGTGAATGATGTAATATTTGTTGACATTTACAACAAGTGTTTATTCGTACGCAACAATCGTTTCAGCAACCGCCACCACCGGGATATTAGTTCTTATAAAAGTATCGCGAGGGTTAAAGCCCTCGCGTTGTTGCATTATAAACAGTTTGAAACGGTACATTATGCTTGAGTGCTGCAGCCTGAACATCGTCATACTCCGGTTTAAGCTTAACTATACCATCACCTTTTGCATGCTTAACTCTTATATCCCCATATTCAGTTTTTATTATTTCGGTCGAACGTTCAAGAGTTGTCCTTGAAAATTCAACGTAGCGAACGCCCAGTGACGTTGTGTTAGTTAGGATGAGATTAACCAGTAACTCGAGATTTTCTTTTGAACATAAGCATGAGAGCTTAACGGCGGGGCGGTTCTTTTTCATCATTATAGGAGTTGTGAATATATCAAGAGCTCCGCCTTTCGATAAAATCTCTATTGCTGCTCCGATTGCTTCCGGGGTCATATCGTCGAGATTACACGAAATTTCGAACACAGAAGAACCGTCCACCTGTGTTCCCTGTGTTATATAGAGGTATGCACGTAAGCAATTTGCGGCTTTGAAGTCTTTTGTTCCCATGCCGTAGCCGATTGCTTTAACTGTCATTTGCGGTTTTTGTCCAAAGCTTGTTGCAAAGTGCTTTAACAATGCAGCTCCTGTTGGAGTGCAAAGCTCGCCCTCAATTTGTCCGCTGTATATCGGAACATCTTTTAGTATTTCTGCTGTTGCCGGCGCAGGTATTGGCAAAATTCCGTGTTCACAACGAACCATACCATACCCGACATGAACAGGAGATACGATTACATTAGATATGTTAAGAAATTCCAGTAAAATACAGCAACCGATGACATCGACAAAAGCATCGATTGAGCCGACTTCATGAAAATGAATATCTTCCAGTGAAGTGCCGTGTACTTTTGATTCTGCTTCACCGATTAATTTGTATATACTTTTAGCATTACTTTTGACTCCGCCGGATAAATCCAGGTCATCAATCATATTGAGAAGCTCTTTATATCCGAAGCGTTGAGCGTTATGGTGAGTATGAGTGTGAGTATGTGAGTTATGATGGTCATGCGAGTGACTGTGACTATCTTCGTGGTTGTGTTCATGTGTGTGCTCGTCATGACTATGCTCTTCAACTCCATCTACAGTCACGGAAATATGAGTACCCGAAATACCGCATTTGACCGACTTGGTATACTCGATGTTAACTCCCGGCAAGCTGAGTTTATTCATTTTTTCATGAAACAGAGATTTATCGGGCAATAACTCATAAAGAGCAGCCATTACCATATTGCCTGATGCACCCATGTTACATTCTAAGTAGAGATTCATAATACTCTAGTCTCCGATATGATTAATAAGGCTTGCAATATATCCTGCGCAAAAACCATTGTCTATGTTAACAACACTTACATTTCCGGAACAAGCATTAATCATTGTCAGAAGTGCAGACAAACCGCCAAAGTTAGCACCATATCCAACACTTGCCGGCACTGCAATTACAGGACACGCTACCAATCCGCCTACAACAGAAGCAAGTGCACCCTCCATGCCTGCAACAACAATAACCACGCGGGCTTTCATGACAACGTCAAGGTGGGTTAAGAGCCTATGCAATCCGGCAACACCGACATCATATAAACGCTCAACATTATTTCCAAGAGTTTCCGCTGTTACTGCGGCTTCTTCAGCAACCGTTATATCGCTCGTTCCTGCTGCTGCAACTACGATAAGACCGTGTGGATTCTCTTCCTCCACCCTTTGGCATATACCAATCCTGGAGACGGGGTCGTACCACATTTCCGGCAGCTTCTCTTTTATCTTTTTTGCTTTCTTTTTTGAAATGCGTGTGACCATAATGTTTTTTTGCTTTCGCTCCTTCATAGCTGTCATTATACCAACGATTTGTTCGGTGGTTTTACCTTCGCCATAAATGACCTCATTTATACCGTGACGAAGTCCGCGATGATGGTCAATCATTGCGTAACCGACATCTTCAAAGGGTTCCTTCTTTAGTCGGAGCAGGGCTTCTTCCGGTGAAATGCTTCCGCTTTTTACACTGTTAAGTAATTCTAAAGTCTTCTTTTGCTCCATTGCTCTTATCCTCTGTCTCTTTCAGCTAAGTCTAAAACTATGTTGTCAAAATCTGAACCAAGCTTATCAATTATTTCCTTACGATGCTTTGCTGCATAATCCCATTGGTCTCCCGAAACTTGCAGCTTTGCTGTTTTCGGAGGAACAATCCTTACGCGAAAATCGGAAAACTCCATTTCAAATAACGACTTTTCGGCACGCTCTACTATCTCAAGATAATGCCGTGTTATTTCTGTGCCGGTTGGGACTCGTGTGGCAAGGCAAGCATAAGCAGGTTTGTTGTGTGTCGGGAGTCCGGCTAGCTTTGAAAGCTTACGGATTTCATTTTTATCAAGACTGCAGATACGCAAGGGAGAAAGTACTCCTTGCTCTCGCAATGCCTTCATCCCGGGTCTGTCTGATTCGTCGTCATCAGCATTTGTTCCGTCACACAAAACATTAAAACCGTTCTCGCGCGCTAATGTCCAAAGCCTATTTAGGATTTTTGTCTTACATATATAACACCGTTCGGGGGTATTATCTGTAACCTCTTGCTCACTGAGTATATTAAAAATATCAACAGTTAAAGGAATTTCGAGGTTTTTTGCAATCGAGATTGCTTCATCAAGCTCAAACTGCGGCTGAAATGCCGATTTTATGAAAAATGCGTGTATGTCGCACTGAGCTTCTTTTGCGGCAAAGAGCAGATAGGACGAATCCACGCCGCCGGAAAAAGCGACGGCGATACGTGGATTCTGTTTGAAAAACTCATTTAGCTGCAACACTTGCCCTCGTTATTGTGTTTTTCTGGCGATTGCTCTCTTTGCCGCCGCGACTATTTCGGGTGTAGTCAACCCGTATTCTTCGCGTAAGAAATCCTCAGTGCCGACTTGACCGAAGCGGTCTTTAACGCCGACCATTTCAATCGGAACGGGGCGAAGAGCAGCTGCTGCCTCTGCAACAGCAGAGCCGAGACCGCCAACGATATTGTGGTTTTCTGCGGTAACAAAAGCTCCCGTGATACGCGCGCAATTATCAATCAGCTCCGTATCAATCGGCTTCCACGTAAACATATCAACAACTCTTGCTGATATATTTTCTGTTTGAAGAATATGTGAAGCTTTGATTGCTTCGTAAACCATGATTCCGCTAGCGAAAATTGTTACATCTGTTCCGTCGACTACGGTATTTCCGCGCCCGATGTGGAAGTTTGAACCTTCTTGATATATTGAAACCGCGTTTTTTCTTGCCATGCGGATGTAATACACACCGTTTAGTGTCGCAAGCTGTTTCACAATATCTTCAAGAATCACATTGTCGGCAGGCTCAATTAAGGTTATCTCGGGAATTGAGCGAAGAACACCCATGTCTTCAAACGGCATGTGTGTGCCACCGTTGTACGCAGCGGTGACTCCGGGGTCCGAACCGAGGATTCGGACGTTTTGTTTTGCATAAGATGCAGAAATCATTATTTGGTCGCAGACGCGTCTTGACGCGAAGCAGCCAAATGTGTGCGCAAAGGGTATCTTACCCATTGCTGATAACCCTGCGGCTATGCCAATCATATTGGCTTCTGCAACGCCGCAGTTAAATGCTCTGTCAGGAAACCTTTGGAAAAAAGGCTTCATCCCTGAAGAGCTGACCAAGTCGGCATCAAGAGCAATTATGTCTTCATTTTCAAGAGCAAGTTCTATCAAAGTGTCACAATAAACTTCTCTCATCATCTTGGGGCTCTTCTCAAAATTTTCGTGAATAGTAAACATGATTCATTCCCCCTTAATTACTTATTGACATTTCGCGAACATACTCGAGCTTCTCAGTCGCGTCAGCAATGGCCTTATCAATATCCTCTTTAGAGAAATTCATGTGGTGGTTAGCCGCAATTCCTTCTGCAAAGCTGCATCCGTAGCCTTTTATTGTATCGAGAATTATTACGCTCGGTGCATCCTCATTTTTCTTAGCGTCGATAATTGCTGCTTTGATATGACCGGGGTCATGCCCGTCAACAGTTACCGAATGCCAACCGAATGCGGCAAACTTTTCTTCAATATCACCCATATCGAGGATATCTTTTGTAAAACCGTCAAGCTGTTGTTTGTTCCAATCAACAAAGGTTATCAGTTTGCCCATTTTGTGGTGTGCAGCGAACATTGCACCTTCCCAAACTTGACCTTCGTTACACTCGCCGTCTCCGAGAATCAAATATGTGTAGTTGTCAAGACCGTTTAAACGACTGCCGAGTGCAAGTCCGATTGCTGTTGACATACCTTGTCCCAAAGAGCCGGTTGTCATATCAATGCCTATTGTTTTATGCATATCGCAATGACTTGGTAGGCTTCCGCCGCCTTGATTGAGCTGCAAAAGAACTTCTTTAGGGAAAAAACCACGTAGGCACAGCGTTGAATAAAGAGCCGGACCTGCATGACCTTTTGACATAACAAGTCTGTCTCTATTTTCCATATCCGGATTATTTGGGTCACTTCTCAGCTCGCCGCCATATAATGCTGCAAGTGCCTCAATGATTGACATTGCACCGCCAACATGACCAAAGCCGATGTTTGCAAATGTTTGAAGAGTTACCAGGCGAATACTTTCCGCCACAACCTTTAAATCGCGTGTGTCCTTCTCAATACTCATACTTTCACCTCTTAAACCGCATCAGAATTTCAGTTTCTCCGACAAATAACTTCCTAACTCCGCTATTGCAATTCTTTCTTGCTCCATTGAATCTCTATTTCTAACAGTGACACATTTATCTGTCTCTGTGTCGAAATCGTAGGTGATACAAAACGGTGTACCTATCTCATCTTGACGTCTGTAGCGCTTACCGATTGAACCGCTGTCGTCAAAATCTACCATAAACAATTCACGAAGACCGTGAACAATTTCATCTGCTTGCGGTGAGAGTTTTTTTGATAAAGGAAGCACGGCACATTTAAATGGAGCCAGTGCCGGATGCAATCTTAACACGATTCTGATATCGTTTTTTTCTGCATCAACAATTTCCTCGTCATACGCATCAATAAAAAACGCAAGAAGCATTCTGTCGACACCGAGTGATGGCTCTATAACATACGGGATATACCTCTCACCTGTTTCTTGATCAAAATAATCCATGCTCTCGCCTGAAACCTCTTGATGTGCATTCAGGTCAAAATCGGTACGGTCAGCGACCCCCCAAAGTTCTCCCCAACCAAACGGAAAAAGAAACTCAAAATCTGTAGTAGCGTTGGAATAGTGAGACAACTCTTCTTTTTCATGGTCGCGCAAACGTAAGTTTTCTTCTTTGAGTCCAAGTGATAAGAGCCAGTTTTTACAAAATGAACGCCAGTAGTCAAACCACTCAAGGTCTGTCCCGGGCTTACAAAAGAACTCAAGCTCCATTTGCTCAAACTCGCGTGTTCTAAAGATAAAGTTGCCGGGAGTTATTTCATTACGGAAGGATTTCCCTATTTGTGCAACTCCGAATGGCATCTTTTTGCGTGTTGTCCGCAAAATATTCTTAAACTGCACAAAAATACCCTGCGCAGTCTCAGGACGAAGATAAATCTGTGCGGCGGTGTCCTCGCTGACTCCTTGAAAAGTCTTAAACATCAGGTTAAACTTTCTGATATCTGTGAAGTCAGATTTTCCGCAGTTTGGACAGGTTACATTTTTCTCGCGTATATAAGTGATTAGTAAATCATTGTCCATTGCTTCAATATTTACATCGGTAACACCATTGTTTTTATTCCATTCTTCAACAAGCTGGTCAGCACGATGCCGTGTTTTACAACCCCTGCAATCAATGAGTGGGTCGTTAAAAGTTTTGATATGTCCTGAAGCTTCCCATACTTTTGGATTCATAAGTATTGCGGAATCAAGTCCTACATTATAAGAACTCTCTTGAACAAACTTCTGCCACCATGCACGTTTAACGTTGTTTTTAAGCTCAACACCCAAAGGGCCGTAATCCCATGAATTAGCGAGTCCTCCGTAGATTTCACTTCCCTGATAAATAAACCCTCTGCCTTTGCAAAGAGCAGTGATTTTATCCATTGTCTTTTCAGTGTTGCTAAGCATTAATTCCTCCGTTATATCATTGCTTTTTAGTAGTGATTATTATATATGAAAAGTACGCAATGTCAAGGTAAAGCCATGGGGGTTTTATTCTTTCACAAAATGTGGTATAATGCCGTGGTTAAGCAATTATATATAGTATTTTAAGCAATGAGTCCAAGGAGCATTCATGGAAAAGGGAACGTTTTACATCACAACACCAATATACTACCCGTCAAATAAGCTGCATATCGGCAATGCTTATACAACTGTTATGGCAGATATTATGGCGAGATATAAGCGGCTGTGCGGCTATGATGTAATGTTTTTGACCGGTACGGACGAGCATGGAATGAAAATTGAAACCGTTGCAAAAGAAGCCGGAGTTACACCAAAAGAGTTTGTTGACGATATTGTTTGCGGCGAGGGTGGAGTCATTGACCTGTGGAAAGCATTAAACATCTCGCATGACAGATTTATACGCACAACAGACGATTACCATATAGAATCAATCAAACGTATATTTAAGAAAATGCATGAAAACGGGGATATTTACAAAGGTTCATACAAGGGCTCATATTGTACACCGTGCGAATCCTTTTGGACAGAAAGTCAGCTTGTTGACGGTAAATGTCCTGATTGTAATCGTGATGTTAAGTACGCGGAAGAAGAAGCGTATTTTTTCCGTCAATCGAAATATGCCGATAAAATCTTGGATTTGTTCAAAGGTCAACATGACTTTCTGCAACCGCAATCACGTATGAATGAAATGATTAATAATTTCATAAAACCGGGTCTTGAAGATGTTTGCGTGTCAAGAACAACTTTCAAGTGGGGTATTCCGGTAGACTTCGACCCCGGTCATGTAGTATATGTGTGGGTTGATGCTTTAAGCAACTACATTACGGCACTTGGTTTTGAAAACGAGAAGTATAATGATTTTGACAAATATTGGCCGTGCGATGTTCATTTCATAGGAAAAGAAATAGTGAGATTCCATTCAATACTTTGGCCTGCAATGTTGATGTCTCTTGGTTTAGATGTGCCTAAGCACGTGTTTGGACACGGTTGGTTGCTGTTTGACGATGATAAAATGAGTAAATCAAAAGGGAATATTGTCAATCCGATAATACTTACCGAACGCTACGGGGTAGATGCGATTCGCTTCTTCCTTGCTCGCGAATATACATTCGGCTCTGACGGTAACTTTAACAATGAGTTACTCCTGACTCGAATAAACGCTGACCTTGCAAACGACATCGGAAATCTCGTTTCACGTACAGTTGCAATGGTAGATAAATACTTCGGCGGAACATTACCTGACGAGCATAGCAGCACCGCTCAAGATAATGAGCTTATAGATGCAGTGAACAGTCTGCACAAACTATATGAAACGAGCATGGAGAGATATGCGTTTCAAACTGCACTCGCCGATATATTTAAAGTGACCTCACGCGCAAATAAATATATTGACGAAACAACCCCATGGGTTCTTGCAAAAGACGAAGCAAATTATCCCCGTCTTGCAGCAGTATTATATAACCTTCTTGAAACCATACGCGTGTGTGCAATACTTCTTGAACCGATAATACCGGAGTCATCTTCAAAAATTTTGTGTCAAATAGGTTGTTCTAAAGAAGAAAGTGACAATGATATAACTTCTTATGACTCAACAAAAACTTTCGGACTGCTACCTAAAACCATTTCGGTCAGAAAAGGGGATATCATTTTTCCGCGTCTTGATATCGCAAAAGAACTGACTGAGCTTGGTGAGACTACGTTGTAAATGAAAGGAGATTTGTTATGCTCGTTATAACAGCGCTATTTTTGGGGCTAGTACAAGGAATAGCTGAATTTCTCCCCATTTCCAGTTCCGGACACTTATCAATATTGCAAAATCTGTTCAGAATGGATTATTCGGAAGAAAGTCATCTATTATTCGACGTACTGCTGCATTTGGGGACACTGGTGTCAATTTGTGCGGTGTACAGGGTAGAAATCAAAGAAATGATTACCGACGGAATTGAGTATTTAAGGCTTAAATCTGACTCCAACTCAGACGAACCGGTTGCACTTAAACCGCCAGGCAGAGCATTGTTGTTTATTATTATCGGGACTTTGCCATTGTTTGTGTTCTTCTTTATACCGGTTTCGCGTCTGTTTTTTAACACATATTTTATTGGATTTGCACTTATAATCACAGGGTGTATTTTATATGTCGCCAGCACGTATATCAAAGAGGGAAATAAAACAGACAAAACAATGACATTGACAGATGCGATTTTAATAGGGCTTGCACAGGCGGTAGCTGTTGTACCCGGTCTTTCACGCTCAGGCACAACTATATCAGTTGGCTTGGCTAGAGGATTAACAGGTGCATTTGCAGTTCGTTTCTCTCTTTTACTTTCGATACCTGCGGTATTAGGAGCTACACTGGTCGCTATATATAGAGCAATCAGCGGAGGAGCCGATTTTTCGTTACTTCCAACGTATCTTGCAGGGTTTGTAATTGCTGCAGGTGTTGGTTACTTTGCGATTCAATTTCTTAGAAAAATCATGGCTGACCGCAAGTTCGTATACTTTTCATATTACTGCTGGGGTGTTGGAGCGATCACACTTATCTGGTCGCTTATCCGTTAGAGGTGAACGATGGCACAAAGTAATAGAAAGAAAAATACTTCATCAAGCGCGGCTGCAAAGAGCAATGCAAAAGCAAACACAAATACACGCTCACAAGCTGAAGCAAGTGTGTCAAAACCGCCTCGCCGTCGAGAGATAATGGCGATTGTATGTTTTATAGTCGGTGTGTTTTCGTTTATCGGCTATTTCGATACAGAGCCTGTTTTTATTGCATTTCTAACCGGTTTTGTGAGACGCCTGATAGGTTTCGGCTATTATGCACTGCCGCCTGCACTAATAATGTGTGCGGTGATTTTGGCGTTCCATAAGGGACGGCCGATACTGCTGCGTTCAATTTGCACACTTTCATTAACCGTGGTGATTGGCTCACTTGTACATCTTTTTATGGTCGCTTCGGACAAGTATGAGTTTTCATTTGCGATGATAGGTCAGCTATGGTCAAGTGGTGCTGAGCACACTTCGGGAGGTATTATCAGCGGCTCGATTTCAGAATTGTTCGATTGGTTATTTGGTTCAATCGGTGCGACAATAGCGCTGATACTTGTTGTAGCAATATTGGCAATGGTTGCGTTTAATGCCACAATTTCGGGACTTATTGAAGCGTTTAACAGAAGAGAAAGACGTTATTATACACCTGAACCCGAGTATGAGCCGAATGAAGACGGGGAAAAGTATTCTCAGGCACAAGGTGGTCACAGTCAGAGATATGAGCAACGCAAAGCTCGTCAATATAAACATACACTAATACCGCTTTGGAAGAAAAAGAAAATAGACATTCCGCTCGATGAGAATGAAAAGCCGCCAAAGCCGGATCATTTCGCAGATGACAATAACGATAGCTACGAAGCTCTCACCCCGGAGCAGGTTGATACACCGGCAGAAATTGAAGAGGTAGAATCGGGGATTCCCGAAATCGAAGATTTACCGCTGGATATCCCGTTTATGGAGGGCAAAGGACGCGAGAGAACATCGTTTATGCCATATATACATGAAGAGAAGACATCAAATTATATACCTCCTGCAGAGTCTGTAGAACCAATTGTGCCTCCAAAACCGAAGCCTGAGCAAAAAAAGAAACCGTCAATGCCGATTGTCCCTGATATAGATATCGATGCAGGTGCAATTCCGAGTCACGGTTATTCATTTCCGCCGCTTGATTTACTATCCCACGGCGAGCCGCAATCAAAAGCAGGGGATAATGAGGTGCGGCAGAATACCGAACGGCTTGAAACGGCATTTCAAAGCTTTGGTGTGAATGTAAAAATTTCAAACGCAACTCGCGGTCCTTCTGTAACCAGATATGAAGCCGAACTGGAAGCAGGCGTAAAGCTTAATAAGCTGACAGGGCTTGCTGATGATATTGCATTATCTCTTGGTACTGTGGGTGTTCGCATAGCGGCGATGCCGAACCGAATATCTACTGTCGGTATTGAAGTACCGAATAAGAATATTAGTAAAGTTCATTTGCGTGATGTCATTGAATCGGGACAGTTTTCGGGTGCAAAATCAAAACTCACTTTCGCTATAGGAATGGATATTACAGGAGAGCCGATTGTCGGTGATGTTCCAAAGCTACCACACATGCTTGTCGCCGGCACAACAGGGTCGGGTAAATCCGTGTGCTTAAACTCGATAATATTGAGTATTCTTTATAAAGCAAGTCCGGATGATGTCAGGTTTATAATGATTGACCCCAAAATGGTTGAGTTTAAAGTATACAACAGCATTCCGCATTTACTTGTTCCTGTTGTAACAGATGTTAAGAAAGCTGCAGGGGCTCTTCAATGGGCAACCTTTGAAATGATGAAGCGGTATACATTATTCTCCGAAACAAATGCAAGGGATATTGAAGGCTACAATCAGATTGCCCGAAAATCAAAAGAGGAAAGAGAGCCGCTGCCGCAAATTGTGGTAGTTATTGACGAGCTTGCAGACCTTATGATGATGGCAGCAAAGGAAGTTGAAGAATCCGTGTGCCGTGTTGCACAGATGGGGCGTGCTGCAGGCATTCACCTGATTATAGCAACACAAAGTCCGCGTGCTGATGTTATTACAGGGCTTATGAAAGCTAATATCCCATCACGTATAGCGTTTAAGGTTTCGAGTGCACTGGAATCAAGAATAATTCTTGACCCCGGTCAAAATGCAGATAAGCTTGTAGGGCATGGTGATATGCTTTATGCACCGACAGGCTCGGCAAAACCCATGCGACTTCAAGGCACATGGGTTTCAGACAAAGAACGCGAAAAGGTTATTGAATACATCGAAAAAAGTGGCGAAACACAGTACTCAGAAGAGGTAATGGGCGAAATCGAGAAGGCTGCTGCTGACAAGTCCTCCGGCTCACAATCATCGGGTGATTCCGCAAGTGGGGATTACGATGAGCTATTACCGCAAGCCGTTGATGTCATATTTGAAACCGGGCAAGCGTCCGTATCAATGCTTCAACGCAGGCTTAAACTCGGATACTCGAGAGCTGCAAGAATTGTTGACCAGATGGAAGAAATGGGCGTCGTAGGTCCGTTTGAAGGTTCAAAGCCAAGAACCCTCCTAATCACAAAAGACCAATGGCGACAAATGCAATATGTCACCGGCAACGCCCCCGTGGATAAGGCTGAGTAAGTGACTTATAAAAAGTTGTTTTTGCACTAGTGAATAGCAGCGCTATTCTAAAGTCAATGTAAAAATAAACCTTGTTATTCCTCCCGTGCTTGTTACGAAGATGTCTTCGTTGTAGGTGTCGAGGATTTTTTTCACTATATAGAGACCAAGCCCGACACCGTCACGGTCAGCACTGCGTGATTTATCCGCCTTATAAAACCTGTTGAATATAAGCGGCAAATCAGCTTCCGGAATCGTTTCGCCTTGATTCGTAACTGAAATATATGCTCGATCGCCTTTTTCCCAAATTTCAAGACCTATGACTCCACCCGAAACCGAAAACTTTATAGCATTGTCAATAAGGTTAAAGACAACCTGCGTAATCGGGTCGGCATCGCCGCGAGTCATTAGAGCTTCGTCCGGCAGCTTTGCTTCAACGCCAAGTTGCTTTTTCTCTATCTTTCCGTCAAGACTGAGAAGAGCAAGACGCACAACCTCAGTAATATCAAAACTACTTTCATAGCTTGTATTCGACTGAGCTGATTGAAGCGTTGATATCTCAAGCATGCTGCGGACTAATCGAGTCAATCGCCTTGTTTCAGAGGAAATGATGCCTAAATAACGAGCTTCATCCGCACGCGGAATTGTGCCGTCGAGCAATCCCTCTGTATAACCGGCGATAACGGTCATAGGCGTTTTTAGTTCGTGCGAGAGATTTGCTATGAAGTCGCGTCTTTGCTGCTCTGAACTCTCAAGAGAATCAGCCATCAAGTTAAACGCTTCTGTCAATTGCCCGATTTCATCTTGCCTGTTACTGTCTTGGACACGTACTCTGAAATCACCCCTTGCAAATCTCCTCGCTGCACTTGCCATTTCGTTGAGCGGCTCTGCTTGTTTCTTTGTCGCAACAAAAGAAGTAGCAAACGCAATAACCATTACACTAAGTGCAATAAGAATAAAAACGCTGTAGAAGTTGCTCCATTCTTGTCTAAACGCCGCAATGTCGCTTGTAACAAACAAGTAGCCAAATATACGTGCTTCTCCCATGACACTCAGCCCAAGCGGCACCGCCGAAACTTGGCGACGCTCGGGATATATTTGCCCCAATGTAGAAATAGCAACAGATGCCTCACCTGTTGCTACCGCGTACAAAATAGTCTCCGGAACTACTTTGCCCAAATTTATCATAGTTCTGTCAGAGCATGACTCAACAACCCCGGATGCGTCGGCCACCAATAGGTCAAATCCCGTCACACCGGAAACCATTGTCAGCCACATATTTAAATCTAAGTCATCAAGGTTAACACCATAATAAAGATGTTGCGTTGTTACGTATCTGGCTGTCTCTCTGAGTGTAGATATCATCATTGTTCTTTTATCGGACATGAGCCGTCTGTAGCTGATGAATGTGGATAGTCCTCCGAGAAGAGAGAAGCTAAACAGAACTATGAGTGATGTGGCTATAAATATTCTGAAATATATACTGTTTTTCATAAACGATTCGGCTATTTCTCACCTTGCAGCTCGAATTTATAACCTACTCCCCAAACGGTTTTAAGCGACCATTTATCGCTGACGTTTTCAAGCTTCTCGCGAAGTCGTTTCACGTGAACATCAACAGTACGGGAATCTCCGAAATAGTCAAAACCCCAAACCTCGTCAAGAAGTTGGTTGCGAGTGTAAACTCTATTCGGCGATGATGCAAGATGGTATAAAAGCTCCATTTCTTTTGGTGGTGCTTCAACACGTTTTCCGTTAACCAGAAGCTCAAATGAATCCATATCAATAACCAGGTTATCAAATGTGAGACGTTTACCCTCGTCTCCTCCCGTAACATCGTATCTGCGCATAACAGCACCTACTCGAGCCATCAGCTCTCCGACTTCAAACGGCTTGACAATATAGTCGTCGGCACCCATTTTAAGCCCTGTGACTTTATCAAGTGTTTCTCCTTTAGCCGTAAGCATTATAATTGGTACGTTAGACGTTGCGCGAATTTCACGGCAGACACCCCATCCGTCTAAAACAGGGAGCATTATATCTAGTATTACAAGATCAGGTTTGGTTTGTTCAAACTCCGCCAGCCCTGTTGCACCGTTTTCTGCAATTGTTACAGCGAATCCGTCTTTTTCCATGTATAAACGCAGAAGCTCTGCAATGTTGCTGTCATCTTCAATAATAAGCACTTTTTTTGTCATCCGTTATGTCTCCTTTTCATCTCTTCTTATTGTACAATTAATATAATAACCTATGGTGAACAAATTGGAAACAAATTACTTGCGTTTTTTGCTTCTCTTGTATAAAATTAGAGCAAACATTTCGGAGGTAATAAAATGAAAGTTGGATTTTTAACCAGCGGAGGCGATTGCCAGGGGCTTAATGCCGCACTGAGAGGTGTTGCGAAAACATTGTTCGGTGCTGTTCCGTATGCAGAGATATATGGCATTCAAGATGGTTTTGCCGGACTTATGGATTGCAATTGGCGCAAAATGGAGCAATATGAGTTTTCAGGTATTCTGCGTGAGGGAGGCACAATTTTAGGCACATCACGGCAACCATTCAAAACAATCCGCAACTTTGACGACAGTAAAAATGCCGACAGATTAACAACTATGGTTAGAAATTACCACAGAGAATGCTTTGATGCACTCGTTATTCTCGGCGGTAATGGTACTCATAAAACCGCAAATGCTCTCCATCAGCAAGGTATTAATGTAGTCACACTTCCGAAAACAATTGACAATGATTTATACGGAACCGATTATTCCTTTGGTTTTGACAGTGCTGTTGCTAAAGCAACTGATATGCTCGACACACTTCACTCAACAGCGGCTGCGCATGGGCGAATATTTGTTTGTGAACTGATGGGGCGCAAAGCAGGTTGGGTTGCACTATACTCAGGCATCGCCGGTGGCGCTGACGTTATACTTTTGCCCGAAATTCCGTATACGGTCGATAGTGTTCTAAACGTAATTGAAAAGCGTAATCATTCGGGCAAAAACTTCTCAATCATAGCAATAGCTGAAGGTGCTATGACAAAAGAGCAAGCCGCGCAACCAAAAAGCGAACGTAAGGTCGGCGATATTTCTCCGGGAATGGAGCTTGTCAGAATCCTTGATGAAAAGCTAAATCAAGACGTCAGGCTGACAATTCCCGGTCACTTCCAAAGAGGCGGCGACCCGACTCCTGCCGACAGAGTTTTTTGTTCAAGGCTCGGAGCAATGGCAGGCGAGCTCGTACTAAAAAGAAAATTCGGCTTCATGGTTGCGCTCCAAGGGCTTGAAATAGGTGCAGTTCCTCTGAGCGAGGTTGCAGGTAAACTAAAAACAATACCAACCGACAACGAGGTATTAAAACAAGCAAGACTACTCGGAATTTCTCTCGGTGATTAAAGAAATAACAGCTGCCGCATAAGCGGCAGCCGTTTTATTTTGCATAGTGCTCGAAGAACTAATTAAACCCTAAAACGAGTTTGTATAAATTCTTTCGACTGCTGCCTCATCGTGTGCAACGGGTGCGCAACCGATGAGTCCTGCAAGTCCGGGGGTTTCAAAAGCAAGCTTAACAAGCTTTGGCACATCGTCTTTTGTAAAGCCGACACAACCGAGCTTCTCCGACACTCCGACGGATTTAAGCCACTCGTAAACACCTTGAGCTGCTTTATCAGCTTCGCTTGCGTCTCCGCTCAGACCGGGTACGATATCGCTGAGTACATCAGCGAGGATTACTCCTGCAGACGGATAAATTTCTTTAACAACCGCAGGCAGCAGTATTGCAAGACCGAGACCATGTGTCAGGTCTGTTTTTATACCGCTGAGGGGATGCTCAAGTGCGTGTGTAAAGTGTAATAATCCATTGTCAAAGCTTGTACCTGCAATCATCGCTGCATAGGTCAGGAAGTAGCGTGCATTGAGGTCGCTTGGATCCTTAATTGCCGCAGGCAGATATTTTGAAACAAGTCTCATGACTTCCTTAGCCAATGTAATTGAGAAGGGATTGTTGAGAACTGTTGTTGCAGCTTCGACTACGTGATTAACTGCGTCAATGCTGACGTATCTGGTTTGGTCTGCCGGCAGTCCTGTCATTAGTGCAGGGTCATCAATAGAATAAAGCGGATAAATGCAATCATACGCAATTGCCGGCTTATATTCTTTTTCAGGTATTGTTACAACAGCAAAACGGTTTGCTTCTGTACCTGTACCGTGTGTTAAGTTGATGGCAATAACCGGAACGGCTTTTTCTGCTGCGAACTTTGCTTCGTAAAGGTCTTGACAATTCTTGTCCGGATATTCAAGGAGAATTGCTGCACTTTTGCCGGCATCGATTGGACTTCCGCCGCCGATTGCGATAACAGCTTTTGCCCCTGCATCTCTAGCTATTTTTACTGCTTCGTCAACTTGTTGTGTTTCCGGATTGGGCTGCACTTTGTTATAAAGCACATAACGAATTCCATGCTTGTCAAGTGCTTTTGTTACATATCCCCATGCACCGGTTTTTTCGTACGCTGCTTTGCCTGTCATTGCAATGACACTGTCGATTCCGCGTGCTTTCAGTTGCTCTGCAATGAAATCAATTTTCTCGATTGCACCCACTCCGAGAAAAACACGGCTGCCGCAAATGATTGTGCTGACATTGTTGATGTCGATTTTTTGCTCCCAAGACATTAATGATACCCTCCTTATTTTTTATTCTGAATAATTTTATCATGGCATACATAACAAGGTCAACCGCAAGATATTGTGTATTTTTATTGACACTTTACTATTCTAAATTGCTATTATATCTGTTATAATGAATTTTATGGGATTTATTGAAGACGTTTTAAAATACGAAGAGAAAATTATTTTTGAACTTCGCTCGTTATACAAGGAGTTTGGATATTCTTTGTACCAAATGAGCAGGTTTGAAGAGTATGAGCTTTATGCAAAAAACAAAGCCTTTTTACCGTCAGGAGAAATCTTGACCTTTACGGGTGTTGACGGCAGGCTTATGGCACTTCGCCCCGATGTAACTCTATCAATCGTAAAGTATGCAAAAGACGACAGCGAGCTGAAAAAGTTATACTATGACGAAAACGTATACAGGTCGGACGGGCAGGAGTTTAAAGAGCATACACAAGTTGGACTTGAATGTATCGGGCATATTGACATTAATCTTATGAGCGAGGTTCTCCTGCTTGCTAAGCGCAGTCTCAATATTATTAGTGATAAGTCGCGTCTTGATATCTCTCATATAGGTTTTTTAAGCGCTCTTATAAAAAGCGAATCAACTTCAGAGCAGCAGTATAAAGAAATAATAAGCTGCTTTAAAGAAAAAAACACATCCGAGCTGACAAATATAATAGTAAGGTATGGTTTTTCCGATGAGTTTCGCAAAATGATAGCAACCTTGGCATCTTTGTACGGCTCTTTTGACGAGGTTGCCGAAACGCTGCGTAAAATGTGTATAAATGATGATATGACCACCGCATTTAATGAGCTTGATAGTCTTCAAAACGCACTTAAAGCACAAGACATCAATGATGATATATGCATTGATTTTTCAATAGTTAATGACACAAGCTATTATAACGGTGTGATTTTCCGGGGATACATTGAGGGAATACCGGATAGAGTACTTTCCGGAGGACGCTACGACGAACTCATGCGAAAGTTCAATAAGCAATCAGGTGCAATTGGCTTTGCAGTTTATCTCGGAGCTCAAGGAGCACAAGGGGACGGAATAATTAATATCGCATTGCCAAAAGGCAGGCTTGGAGAAAAGGCATACTCGATTTTTGAACAAGCCGGCTATGAGTGTCCGGAAATTCGCGAGCAAAGCCGTAAGCTGGTGTTTGAAAACATTGAACGTGGGGTTCGATACTTTTGGGTAAAGCCTTCGGATGTTGCAAGCTATGTAGAGCGCGGAGCAGCAGATATCGGTGTAGTCGGCAAGGATATCCTGCTTGAGAGCACTCCTGATGTTTACGAGCTACTCGATCTCGATATCGGAAAGTGTGCGATTTCAGTTGCAGCGGAGGTCGGTTCTTCAGCAAGTACTTCGGATAAAACAATTCGCGTAGCAACGAAATTTCCAAACATCGCACGCAGATACTATCAAAGCCAAGGGAGAGAAATAGACATTATTAAGCTTAACGGCTCAATAGAGCTAGCACCTCTTCTTGGTTTATCGGATGTCATTGTAGACATTGTTGAAACAGGGCAAACCCTATACGAAAATGAGATGGAGCCAAAGGAAAAGATTGTAGATATAAGCACTCGCCTTATAGCAAATAAGTCAAGCTATAAGTTTAACTACAAGAAAATTGCTCAGTTATGCGAAAATATCACAGAAAGCTTGAAGTAAGTAAATCGAATGTTGACAGAGGACGTGCTGCAGCACAGAAAGGCATGGTCGCAAAATGATTAGAATAATCAAAGCAAGCGAATTCGAGAAAGATTGTATTGTTAAAAAAACAGTTACTTCCACAATGCAAACCTCATCAGTAGCGATGATAATAGCTAATGTTATTAAGCGCGGCGACGCTGCACTTCACGAATACACCGAGCAGTTTGATGATTGCACATTAAACACATTTGAACTGCCGGCATCTGTCATGGATAAAGCTCTCGAGCACGTTGACCAAGAGTTTGTAAAGATAATGGAAAAAGCAGCTTCAAACATCGAAAAATTCCACCGTAATCAAGTTCAAAACGGTTTTGATTTACCCCCGGAAAACGGTGTGATACTAGGTCAAAAGATAACACCCATTGAACGTGTTGGAGTATATGTCCCCGGTGGAAGTGCATCCTATCCGTCATCTGTGTTAATGAATACGATTCCTGCGAAAATAGCCGGTGTAAGTGAGATTATCATGATAACACCTCCATCAAGAAAATGCGGATTCAACTGTGTCGACGGCGTTTGCAATATCGAAGGCATAAAGTGTGTTAACGGTGTTGATGCACGAGTTCTCGCAGCAGCAAAAATAGCAGGTGTTGACAGAGTCTTTACCATTGGAGGGGCGCAGGCAATCGCAGCACTCGCGTTTGGAACAGAATCTGTACCGCGTGTAGATAAGATAACAGGACCCGGCAACTCTTATGTTGCGGAAGCAAAGCGTCAAGTATTCGGAATCGTCGGTATAGATATGATTGCCGGACCAAGTGACATTCTTGTAATAGCCGATTCTTCAACAGACCCTGTATTGGTTGCCGCTGATATGCTCTCTCAATGTGAACACGGCTCCGATTCTCCCGCAATTCTTGTAACAAACAGCAAAGCACTTGCAGAGAAAGTCAGCAGAGAAATTGAATCGCAGCTAAAGGAACTTCCCCGTGAAGAAATTGCCCGAAAAGCAGTTGACGAACACGGCATAATAATAATAACAAAGTCGATTAACGAATCATTTGATATCTCAAATGATATAGCACCCGAGCATCTTGAAATAATGCTCGACGAGCCTTTCAATTATCTTGATAAGGTTATTAACGCAGGGTCGGTATTTTTAGGCAAATATTCCCCCGAACCTCTGGGCGATTATTACGCAGGACCAAACCACACACTCCCGACATCGGGAACGTGCCGCTTTTCAAGTCCGTTATCGGTTGAGGACTTCACGAAAAAAACACAATATTTATATTATTCTCACGATGCTCTGCAAGAAGCAGGTTCGGATATCGTCAGATTTGCCGAAGAAGAAGGGCTAAGGGCACACGCACTATCAATATCCAAAAGGATGGATAAGAAATGAGCAAGTTCTTCTCAAGCCGTTTAACTTCGCTTGATGCGTATGTCCCCGGTGAACAACCGTCTGATTTGCAATACATCAAACTCAACACGAATGAATCTCCGTTTCCTCCGCCACAGACCGTTATAGATGCAGCAAATCACGAAGCCGGCAATGTCAATCTCTACCCGAACCCCCAAGGGGTCAATCTAGTAAACAGACTTGCCGCACACTATAATGTTTCACCGGAGAATGTAATAATCGGCAACGGCTCTGATGAGCTTCTTGCTTTCGCTTTTCAAGCATTCTTTGAAGGCGGTGTCGTTTTCCCCGATATTACTTATGGCTTCTATCCTGTATATGCAAAGCTCTACGATGTTTCATACAGAGAAATACCATTAAATGATGATTTTTCAATTAATCCGGCGGATTACACATCAATCGCATCAAACGTAATAATCGCAAACCCAAACGCACCAACAGGTATAGCACTCAAGCCGGGTGAAATCGAGGCTGTCGCTGAGAGCAATCCTGAGCACATCGTTTTAATCGACGAGGCGTATATAGATTTCGGGGCAGAATCTGCAATCCCTCTTACAGAAAAATATGATAATCTGCTGATAATTCATACTTATTCAAAATCACGTTCAATGGCAGGAGCAAGGTTAGGTTTTGCAATTGGGTCAACACCGGTAATCGATGATTTAAGCAAAATGAAGTACTCATTTAATCCATATAACGTAAATAGGATAACTCAAGCAATGGGTGCAGTTGCATTAGATGAAGAAGACTACTTTGTTAATAAACGCAGCGAAATAACCGCAGCTCGTGAATACACCTCTGTACAACTTAAAGAGATGGGTTTTATATTAACCGAGTCAAAAGCAAACTTCCTGTTTGGACGCCACCCCGACATAAACGGCTTTGAGTTATATAAAAATCTGAAAGACAGAGGCATCTTAATACGCCAATGGAATAAACCGCGTATTTCTGATTATGTGAGAATCACAATCGGAACAAAAGACCAGATGAACTCGCTCATCGCAGCGATAGGAGAAATCCTTAAAGAAAGAGGATAATATGAGAAAAAGTGAAGTTGCACGCAACACAGCCGAAACAAGTATAAAGCTTTCCTTTAACATTGATGGTGTTGGCAAAAGCAATATTAACACAGGAGTAGGTTTCCTTGACCACATGCTTGAGCTCTTTTCAAGACACGGGAAATTTGACCTTGATGTAGAGTGCAAGGGTGATGTACACGTTGATTATCACCACTCTGTCGAGGACATCGGAATATGTCTCGGAACAGCTTTCTCGCAATCGCTTGGAGAAGCAAGAGGAATTTGCAGATACAGCGACGTCACGCTGCCTATGGACGAAGCTCTTGTTTTGTGTGCTTTAGATATCTCAGGTCGAAGTCATCTAAGCCTTGAAATTGAGCTGCCTGACCGTGCGGTCGGCGCTATGGATACAGAATTGTTTGAAGAGTTCTTGCAAGCTTTTGTCAGAAAAGCGGGGCTGACTGTACATATAAGAATGCTGGAAGGAAAAAATGCTCATCACATTTTAGAGGCATGCTTCAAAGCCCTCGCTCGTGCTCTCCGAGCTGCAGTTAGGATTGACGATGAGATGAGCAACGAAATACCATCAACAAAAGGAATTTTAACGTGAGTATGATTATATATCCTGCAATTGACCTCTTTGAAGGAAAAGCAGTCCGTTTGCAAAGAGGGGATTATTCGCAGATGACCATCTATAATGATAACCCGGTTTCTGTTGCACACGAGTTCACGCAAAACGGAGCATCCGCAATACATATCGTTGACCTTGAAGGCGCTCGTGACGGAAAGCCCGTAAATTTTGATGTCATAAAGCAAATCGCCTCGGAGACTGACTTATTGATTCAAGTCGGCGGCGGAATACGCACAACCGTGACGATTGAGCAATATCTTGCGGCAGGAGTAAGCCGGATTATTCTCGGGACTGCTGCAGTTTCTATACCCGGTTTTTTGCATGAAGCTGTTCAAGCTTATAGTAATGCTATTGCCGTTTCAGTTGATATAAAAAATGGTTTGGTAGCAGTAAAAGGCTGGACCGAGGTTTCAAATATGGATGCACTTGAGTTTTGTGAAACCGTTGATAAAATCGGTGTACAGACTCTAATTTGCACCGATATATCAAAAGATGGAATGATGAGCGGAACAAATATGGAGCTTTATCAAACCCTTCGCTCAAAATTGTCTATCGGACTCATAGCGTCGGGTGGAGTTTCATCACTTGATGAGATTAAAGCTCTGTCGGCGCTTGGTATGGATGGAGCAATTTTAGGAAAAGCACTATACACAGGTGATATTGACTTAGCAGAGGCGGTGAAGATATGTCAATAAAAAGAATAATCCCATGCATCGACGTCAAAGACGGACGAGTAGTAAAAGGTATAAAGTTTAAGGATAATATCGATGTAGCATCTCCTGTTGAGCTCGCAAGGAAATACTCCTGCGAAGGAGCTGATGAGCTCGTTTTTTATGAAATAACCGCAGCTGTCTCCGACAGGAAACCAAGTGTAGATGTTCTGAAACAAGTTGTAAATGAGGTTACAATCCCATTGACTGTCGGTGGCGGTATTTATACTCTTTATGACTTTGAAAGAGCGTTGAACTTGGGCGTAAGCAAAATTAGTATTAATTCGGGAGTAATAAAAGACCCGAATCTCATTAGCGACGCAGCTAAACAATTCGGAAGCAATTGCGTTGTATTTGCTGTAGACGTTAAACTGGTTGGCGAAGAATACCGTATTTTTGCAAAAGGCGGCAGAGAGGATACGGGAATCGAAGCAATTAATTGGATTAAACGCGGAGTCGAGCAAGGTGCCGGAGAGCTTGTAGTTAACAGCATTGATACAGATGGTGTTAAAGGCGGCTTCGACCTGAAGCTACTCAAAGCTGTGAGTGACGCTGTTTCGATTCCAATTATTGCTTCAGGAGGAGCAGGATGTATTGAAGATTTCGTAAAACTTTTTAAAGAACTTCCTGAAATAGATGCAGGTCTTGCTGCATCTGTATTCCATTTTGGCGAAGTAAAAATCCCGATGCTAAAACATGAACTAATTAGCAACGGGATAAATGTAAATATAGTGCATTAACCTAGAACACAATTTTAAGCTTTAAGGAAACGGCGTCAGCACTCAGGGTTCTTGATATGACGTGTGTTTTCCTTTTTGCAATAAGAGTCATTTTATCGCCTGTTGTAACAATCGGTTGGGTTATATCAAAAGCATCCTCTGTGTTCATCAGGCGGACTTTTGCATTGCCTCCGGTCATGTTGACAATTTCACAAGCTATATCCTCTGCATCATCTCTGGTAATTTCGTCATCTGACATTCCTGTCATCTTTGAGCACAAAATACGAAAAACTTCTTCTGTTGCAGAAACAAACAAAAACCCGCTCTTTCTGCCGTAGATACTCATGAAACCGCTTATTTCATCAAAGTCTAAATCTGTTTCCTCACTCGTAACACTCAGCTTTAGACCTGTGACTGTTGAGGTAATCTCGGTTAAGGCATCAGAGAATATGCTTCCGACATCAACGCTCAAATCCATTAAACGCCACCACCTTTACCAATACATTCAATTATTTTTGATTCCAGTTGGTCAATAGTAAACGGTTTAACCAGGTAATTGTCCGCTCCGGCTTTCACAGCCGCAACAATGCTGTTTTGACCACCTTCTGTTGTAACCATCATTACTTTTATGCCCTTGTAATTTTCATTTGATTTGATTTTCACAAGAACATCGTAGCCGCTAAGCTCCGGCATATTCCAGTCAAGCAGTACAAGGTCAATCTCTTCATACATTGATGAGAGTTTTTCCAGCGCTTCCACACCGTCTTGCGCTTCTTCAGTTTCCAACTGAAGAACATCCGCGGCTGCTTTGATAAGCTTTCTGGTTACTGATGAGTCATCAACTATTAATACTTTCATTTAGTCACCAACTTTTTTGTATAATATGTTAAATTTCCGTAATGATTTATATTAAAATACTCTGAAACCAGCTCAAATAAAACGTAGTTTCCCGTGAAGAGTATTCCGTTATCTGCCAAAGAATTGAACATTTTTTCAAGAACCTTCCTTTTTAACTCATCAGAAAAGTAAATCAATACATATCTGCAGAAAATTATATCAAATTTACCGTGAGCTTCATAGCTGTCTTTTAAGTTAAATCTTTGAAACCTTACGCTATCTTTAATCTTGTTGTCAATATCCCAAGCTGAATCTTTTTCGTCAAAATACCATGCCTTATAATAATCATTAATGCCGCGCGACATACTTATTCGGTCATATCTGCCTTTTCTTGCTAGGTTGAGAACTCGTTCCGAAATATCGGTTGCGAAAATCTCAAAATTTGATAAATCAACCCCCGTGATATTGTTTTTACTCAAATAGTCATCAATGCACATAGCTGTTGTGTACGCTTCTTGCCCTGTAGATACTGCAGCACTCCATATTCTGACTTTTTCTCTTTCACCTGAAATAATCTCCTGTGCAAGCTTAGGCAGCTTCTCTTCTTTAATAAAGCTCCAAAGAGTATTATCCCGAAACCACATAGTTTCATTAACAGTGATTGCATCAATTATTTTGTCGGTAATTTTAGGGTCTTTGCCGGAAGTAATATAATCATAAAACTCGCTGAATGTTTGCACTCCCGTACTAAGCATAAGTGTTGTTAGCTTTGTTTCTATAAGATATGCCTTCTCAGGCTTTAAAATAATCCCGCTTTTATCGGCTATTAAGTCTTTAAAAAGCTCAAACTCGTGTTCGTTAATTGAACCCAACAATTAATTATCTCCTTTATTGTCCGCTATGTTCTAAACAGACGCTCAACTTCAGCAGTCATTTCATCTAAATCAACAATTTTATCTGCAAGACCTGACTCAACAATTGCTCTTGGCATACCATAAACAACACTGGTTTTCTCACTTTGTGTCAAGCAGTAACACTCTTTTTTCTCCTTTAACTGTGCTACCCCTTCCTGGCTGTCGCGACCCATTCCTGTAAGAACAACAGTTAAAACCCTATCTCCATGAAAATCATTAGCAACAGATTTAAAAAGTGCGTCTGCAGACGGGCGTACACCGTTTATCGGGGGGGAATCTTCGAGCACTATTCTATTTTTCCGCCCTATTTTTGTATGTGTTCCACCCGGCGCTAAATATACAACACCTGCTTTTAGCTTTTCGCCATCCTCTGCGACTTTTACACTAAGCTTCGATATGTTATTTATATCAGAAGCAAGCAGTTCTGTAAAATACTCCGGTATATGCTGGACAATCAAAATCGGTACAGGTAAATCTCCGCGTAATCCCGATATTAATCTTTTTAGTGCGTTAGGTCCGCCAGTTGACGAAGCAATCAGTATAATTTCAAAGTTAAAGTCTTTAGCCGAATCTTCATTAATCTCAGCTTCTGATGCTCCGGTTTGTCTGGAATCCTCATTCCTGCTATCTCTTAATACATCCAGTATTTCGACAATCTTATTTTTTATTTTTTTTAGATTTTTATCATAACTTTCATAAATCGGCTTATCCATACATGCGACAGCACCTTCGGACAGCGTTTCCATAAGCTCTTTATCTTTTGCAAGTGACGGACTTATTGTTACGAGCATAAATGCCATTGATGTTTCAAGCATTGTACCTTTAAGTAACTCTAATAAACACAATCCGGGAATTTCTGCATCAATTACGATTATATCATATTCATGATTCAGAATCTTGTTTCTTGCTTCATCACCACTAGCAACACACGTCACTTTGGAACTATTATTAACTTCTGTCACCGCTCGTGTAAACATTTTTCTGTATACCGGTGAACTGTCTGCAACTAATACTTTTAGTTCTTCCATACTTTTTGTTATCACCCGGTTATAAGATTTTTAACAGAATCTTCCATCTCACTTGCCATATTAAGTATGACTTCACTGGCTTCTTTTGTTGAGCTCGCGCTTTTATTTACAGTTCCTGCTTCGTCATTAATAAAGCTGATGTTTCTGGAAATATCTACCAGGCCCGACGCCATTTCGGCTGCTGAGCGGTTTATTTCTCTAACATTGTTGGAGGCGCGCTCAGAGTTCATTGCAATTTCTTGTGTTCCGACAACAAGCTCAGCAGTTGATTTCGCTATCTCATTTGCTCCTTTTGTTGAGTCAACCACAGTTCTTGTAACCGATTGGGCATTTTCGGATATTCTGATAATCTCTGTGTTTAACTCTTTCATTCTCCGTGCAGCTTCAGCCGATTCTTTAGAGATATGGTCACTGAGTTTACCTTGCTGCCCGATTTCATTCGCAAACGAGTTAATATACTCAGTCATGCCGTTAATTATTGCGGTTATTTCTTGAACTGCTTCAACAGCTTCGGGCATATTCTTCTGCATTCTTTCAATGTGGTCAGAAATTTCGCCTGTTGCTCCTGCTGTTTGCTTTGCAAGCTCTTTAACTTCATTTGCAACTATCATAAAGCCCTTGCCTGCTTCGCCTGCGCCGGCTGCTTCAATCGCAGCATTAAGCGCAAGCATATTGGTTTGGTCTGCAATATCGCTGATAACGCCGACTATTTTATTTATTTGTTTGCTCGCAGCTTCAAGCCTTTGAATAATCTCATTTGTGTTAGTTGCTTTTTTATCAGCATCTGCAACCTTATTCATAGCAGAAACGCTGTGGTCACTAACAACGCGAATAGACTTGTTTATTTCATCAACATTATCGGCAACACTATTGAACGCATTTGAAACAACATCAACAGAGTCTGACGCTCTTTGAATGCTTGTCTGAATACTTTCGACAAGGGAGCTTGATTGAGCGGCTCTGGCACTTGTTTCTTCTGCAGCGGCTGCTACCGTGCTGATTGTCGAGTTAATCTCTTCAATTGATGAAGCGACAGCACTGATATGCGTACTTACAGTAGAAAGTGTATTTGCCGACTGTGTCATTCCTGCCGAGAACTCTTCGACTGTTGCATTAACAGAAGATGTTTGTTCACTAAGCCCCTTGCTGTTATTATCCATATCCGAGGAAATTGCCATAAGGCTCATTGCGGCTTTACGCATATTTTCAGAAGTTTCTCTTATGCTGTTAATTGAGCCGCGGTTAAATACCATAAGCTCGTTACATATAGTAAAGAACTGCCCGTACTCTGCTCCGTAATTATCGGGAAATTCAACTGTGAAGTCACCTTTTGACACCTTCAGCAGCAGCTCCGACCCAACCATTATTGGTCTGCTCAGTGATATTGAAATCAAAACGCCTATAACCAAAGATGCCGCAACGCCGATTATAGACATTGTTACTAACAATACAAGTGCATCATCTGTTGCTTCTCTTGTTCTATTAATTATTTCTCTGCCCAAGTCAAGTCTTATGGCATTTAATTGGAGCATGATATCAAGAAGAACGTCTGAATTGGGAGAAAGTGTTAAGTTTATATAATCTGTTACATCCTCTCCGGCTTTCAGCATTTCTTTTAAAGTTCGCATATCAAGGTCATATTTATCGATTCTTTCAACAAACTCCTCATATAGCACAATCGCTTCTGCACGCTGAATAGTTTCAGCAAATTTACCCACTAGTTCCTTGACAAGCGATATATTGGTAACGATTCCATCGATTTGTCTGTCACGTTCAGCTTCATCATCGAGAAGAACAGCATCACGCCCGAGAACCTTTCCGCGCTCCAGAATCGTTCTGGCTTCAACCAGAATCGATAGCGGGTCTGCAACATTTGTAACTACTTCATCGCTTCGCTCAACAGTATCTCTCATATCATTGATAGCGATTAACAGAATGCAAATCATTAAAACCGACACAAACACAAACGCTAATAGCATCCTTGTCCTGATTTTTATATTTCTTAGTTTACCCATAATTCTCATTCCCCCCATTTGTTAATTCTTCAGTTTCTTGCTCACCGTTGTTTTCATAGTTTTGTATAATTGAGTCGATATCAATAATCCGATATAACTTATTTTCAACCTCTGCAATTTTTGATATACAATAGCATTCTTCATTTTTAGCAGATGATGATAATGTTTTTATCTCATTTTCATCTATAGTTATCAATTCTCCCGGTTTTCCGATTGTCAGAGCTAAAAAATTCTCACTATTCGTATCTGCTTTAAAAACTATTGCGTTAACGCTTGCAATCCCCCTGTTGTCTTCTCGTTTTTCATAATAGCCCAGAAGCCTGTAAAGATTAATTACCGTGACAACCCTGCCCTTAACATTAGCAATTCCACTTATTTCAGTTGGTGCGGCAGGAACGGGCGTAATTGTCATCTTTCGGGCAACAGCTTGCACAAGATTCACGTCAACAGCATACAATTCGCCTGCGACAACAAAGCTTAAAACTCTCATGAAGCACCTTTTCTTACTCTCTTTGCAACTCTTTTTTGCTCCTTCATTCTCTCAACATCCTCTGCAATTGCTGATGTATTAAGAAATATCAGTACTTTCTCATCAACAACACTTGTGCCATGAATATAGTCGCTGTATATCTGCTCTGTATCAAGTGTAAAGACTCCTTCAATCTTATCCAGAACTTTTCCGACGAGTAATCCTATACTTGAAGTGCTGTCCTTGAGTGTCAGTAAATAGAGTCTTTCTGCATTGTATGCACGTTTTCTGACAGGTGCGTAAGTCTCCGGTCTTATCATTCGGATTGTTTCTTCTGCAATGTTTACAAAACTCGCTGTGCCGATTTCTTGAATATCATTTTTTTCTATGATTTCAATTCGTGAAATGTCTTTTGTTTCAACAGCATAATTCTCTGTTCCTGAACACTTGAAAACAACATATTGTTTTTCTTCGGTTTTTGAGCTGTCTTCACTCTCTTGCGTTTGCACGCCGCTTTCATCGTCATTCTCTTTATTGATATTATCAATTTCCATAAGCTCTGCAATGCCCTCTGCGCTTAACACTGCAACGGCTTTGCCGCTTCCTAAAACGGTTACACTCGAATAACACTTACAGTCTTGCAAATAAACAGGTAACGGCTTTACAAGAATTTGCTCTATTTCTAAGGCATCGTCAATTAAGAGTGCATAGCATTTTTCCTGAACTCTTATAATCAGACACTTAATAACATCATGTACACACGCATTCATAAGAAGAGTGTCGGCTGAAGGGTGCGGTTCTCCCAAGGCTTTTGCAGCTATTTCCCACATTGTAACAACAGGTATTATCTGTCCGTCGAGGCTCAGCACCAATGAATCGTTCACTCGCTCCAAATGTCTTGTTTCTGTTTCATTGCAAATGCGTATAATTCTTTCAATACTAATCTCGGGTATAGCGTAGTCTATTGAGTCGATTGTGACTATAAGAGTTCTGGTAACAGATAGAGTAATCGGCATACTTAGACGAACAACAGTTCCTTTGCCAAGCTCAGATTCTATATGAATCGAACCGCCAAGCTTCTCAATGTTGGTTTTGACGATATCCATTCCAACACCACGTCCCGAAAGGCTTGTAACAGCATCGGCTGTGGAAATACCCGGCTCAAACATCAGTCCGTAAATCTCATTATCATCCATATATTCAAGGGCTTCTTCAGTAGTAACTCCACGCTCAATCGCTTTTCGTTTTAATGCTTCTTTATCGATTCCCGCTCCGTCGTCTTTTATCTCAATAATCGCTGCCCCGTCTTGCATATACGCATCCAATGTAATAACACCTTTGTTGGGCTTTCCTGATTTCCTGCGTTTTTCGGGTGCCTCAACGCCATGGTCTGCAGAATTTTTAACAATTTGTGTTATCGGATCAGTTAACGACTCGAGCATGTATTTATCAAGCATGACGTCGTCTTTAACTATATTAATTGCAATATCCTTGTTTAACATTTTTGCCGTATCGTGAATAATTCGCGGAAATTTGTTAAAAATAACATTTATCGGCTGCATTCTTGTATACATGACTTTTTCTTGTATCTCTGATGTCAGTCGGTTAAGGTTGTGCAAAATCGGAGCAAGGTCATCAATAGTATCTCTGTAGTCGGCAACAGTTGAGTAGAGTTGATTTCGTGTTAGTATCATCTCGTTTGCTAAGTCAACAAGACCATTAATCGTTGCAATGTCTAGCCTTATTGAAAATTTTCCTGTTTTATCGGCTGCCTTACCTTGTGTCGCTTTGTCAGAGGCATCACCTTTTGACTTCAGGATTTCTTTTGATTTTCCTATGCCGAAAATTACGTCTGCTTGGAGCTGATGAACACATCTACTATCAACTTCTATTGCCATTAGGAATAAATCATAATCCAATATACTGGTAACCAGAAGCTCAATGTTTGATGTATCATGCTCACCTAACGCAGTTACAATTTTTTCCATAAGAATATCTGCGTCCGGTTCTTTTATTAGTTTTTTTTCAGCATTTGGGTCGTTTGCGTGGCTAATGTAAGTTTCTACAATTGTCCCGACAGATAAAATGCTTCCTATAAGTAATTCAGGGTGCTCATAGCTGTGCCCCAAGCTTCTGTTGAATCTGATATTAGCGTAAAATATCTTTTGCCCGAACCTCGCTGCTTCTTTTAGAGCATCAACTGGTTCTTTCCCGATAAAATCAAAAGGCATATCAATGGCTAAATTATCTTCAACGCCCTGTTCAACAAAAGAGGAAGAATGTGCCCTAAGCTCGTCGATTATAGATTCAATTTCAACCTCGTCATCATCTTGTATATTATCAATAAGGCTTTTCAAGCAGTCGACACAACTTAGAACAGATTCAATAATACCTTCATTTATATCCAGGTTTCCGTTTTTAATTTGTGATAATACGCTTTCAAGCTCGTGCGCAACAGCTACTATTTTAGCCAGAGAAAAAAAGCCCGCAGTTCCCTTTAGACTGTGTGCAGCACGGAAGACTCCATCCATCAGTTTAGAATCCTCCGATAGTGTGGCTGAATCTAAGAAGGCTGTTTCGATTTTATCAATATGGTTTCTGGCTTCGGCTTCAAAATCATCGAGGAATAAGCCTGTCATAACGTCGCTCACAGTGCACTGCTCCGATTCATTAACATTGACATAATTATCAGCTTGTTTCAGTGTAACACAATTATATAAAGTGTCAATAAAATAGCAGTTGATATGTTCATAAATTTCAATTACAATGAATACTCAAGTTAAGCCTCATTATAATGTGGAGGATTTGTTCATTATGAGCGACGGTGTTCTTGCAAAAAAACATGTGTTAATTATTAGCTCTGCACCTGCTTTTTTAGTAGAAATAAAGGTTGAGTTAATGCCGTTTTTTAACGTTAGTATTGCCGCAACACATGGTGCAGCCCGTGCAACATTGGACTTTCATGAAGTGTCTGCTGTCATTCTATGCATTAGCAGTAAGTGCGAGGACGCATTTTCTGTTTTTAACAGTATTTCCGATGTAATCGAAAGCAGGAATACACCGGTCATCATCCTTGCAGAAAAAGGTAACGATGACGACGAGGTTACCGCTTTTGCATTGGGTGCTGTTGACTATACAACAAGAAGACGAGGAACGACAAATGCGATGGTTAAGCGTATTCGCTTGAGAATCGATGCAAACGAGCACGAAAAGAGTAAGCTTGCAGCAATGTCAAAGGTTAAACCCGGCGATGTCTCTCCCGAGGTCGTTCTTGCAGGTAAAACTATTCTTGTTGTCGATGACGTGCCGATTAACAGAGAAATTGTTATTCAAATGCTCGCCGATGTTGAGGATTTAACTGTTGACACAGCTTGTGATGGTGCTGAGGCTGTAGAGAGCTTCACTAATAACCCTGATAAGTATTCGCTGATACTTATGGACATCCACATGCCTAATAAAAACGGCTATGAGGCAACAAAAGAAATCCGTGCATTCAACACTGAGCTATCACGGAGCATGCCAATTGTAGCATTAACCGCAGACACACAAGAAGCTGAAATCGAAAAGTGCTTTGAGTCAGGCATGACCGACTATATAGACAAACCAATGTCTCGCGAAAAACTCTTCGCAATGGTAATCGAGCACTGCTTATAACAGGAAGGAATTAATAATATGAAACAATTGCGTCGCTCACGCACAAACAGGTGGCTTGCAGGTGTCTGCGGTGGCATCGGCGAGTATTTCAACATAGACCCGATAATAATCCGCCTAATAGCAATCTTCCTCCCCGGCTTCAACCTAATCGCCTACCTAATCTGCGTGATTATTATTCCCTCGGAATAATAATCACAACCACAAAGTTCGTACACAAACCAAAGCCCTGAAGGTCTAAACCATCAGGGCTTTGGTTGCGGTGTTCTTATAGGAACTAACAAATAAGCTAGTAATAGCAATGGTTTGCAGACCCGGGCAGCCAGCATTTACGTCAAATCCTCGCAATATACTCTTATAATTCGCAATATTCTTAGAGTTTAGTCCGTGATTTTCCCTGCTCTTAAATGCGGGTAATAATGGCTTTTCGTGATTTCTATTTGCAGTCCGTTTTATTGTACTCATTTTTACATATACTTAAAATAGAAACGGTTATATGGATACTTTATGTCGAAAGTAGCTTAATAACAGTATATAGGAGGGTAAAGTGATGAAAAATGAAATAGCACAATACGGTGAGTTTATCAAATATATCAAAGATCTTATTTACAAGCATCAGTATGAAGCGATGA